>Ga0209987_10000077_pt1 | contig 42396 bp, 39 predicted proteins | sample N074metaG_FD_182134 | JGI IMG/M metagenome (GOLD analysis project Ga0209987, IMG submission 182134) | Deep subsurface microbial communities from Kermadec Trench to uncover new lineages of life (NeLLi) - N074 metaG (SPAdes) (version 2) | ecosystem: Environmental > Aquatic > Marine > Ocean trench...
GGCTCATCACATCCTGGGGCTGTAGCAGGTCCCAAGGGTATGGCTGTTCGCCATTTAAAGTGGTACGCGAGCTGGGTTTAGAACGTCGTGAGACAGTTCGGTCCCTATCTGCCGTGGGCGTTGGAAATTTGAGAAGAGCTGCTCCTAGTACGAGAGGACCGGAGTGGACGTATCTCTGGTGTTCCGGTTGTCACGCCAGTGGCATTGCCGGGTAGCTATATACGGACGGGATAACCGCTGAAAGCATCTAAGCGGGAAGCCCCCTTCAAGATAAGATTTCCCTGGACCCTTGAGGTCCCTGAAGAGCCCTCGAAGACTACGAGGTTGATAGGCTGGGTGTGGAAGTTCAGTAATGAATGAAGCTAACCAGTACTAATTGCTCGTGAGGCTTGGCCATATAACACCAAAGCACTAGTGCGACATGTAATGTGACACTTGGGCGTCAGAAATTTTTCCAATTTTTTTTTGGATGACAACCGAACGTAGGAGCGGCTTCCAGCCGCGATATCGGGGCAAGATGCCCCTCCTACAGGTTGTTATTCAGCCAGTTTGCCTGGCGGCAATAGCGAGTGGGAACCACCCGATCCCTTTTCGAACTCGGAAGTGAAAACGCTCAGCGCCGATGGTAGTGTGGGGTCTCCCCATGTGAGAGTAGGACATTGCCAGGCTTTTATTCAAAGAAAGCCGTTCCCGCAAGGGAGCGGCTTTTTTTTCGTGGGGAGCGCACCCTTGTTTTATGCGTGGGGCCCTTCGCTTCGCTCAGGGACCGGCTTTTCTATACAATAGCCTGGCGATGTCCTACGCCGATCATTGTAAGTATTCATTCTCTGATCATTGCCGTGGTACCGGAATTGAATAACATGCGTCGAGGGCTGTAACCAAATTGAAGGCATCGCTGATTGCACTAACCCGGGACGCGATTGGCAGCATCCGCGACTTGCTACCCATTGTTATCGTCGTCATCGTGTTCCAGGTGCTCGTGTTCCGCGAACCCGCCAGCGAACTCTGGTCTATGGCCGCCGGCGCGCTGCTGGTAGTTGCCGGTCTTACCTTTTTTATTTTCGGCCTCAGGCTTGCCCTGTTCCCCGTCGGCGAGGGTCTGGCTCACGCCCTGGCACGCAAGGGCAGCGTTTTCTGGCTGGTCGTATTCGCATTTCTGCTTGGGTTCGGTACCACGATTGCAGAACCGGCATTGATTGCCATTGCGTCTGAAGCGGCCGAAGTAGCCGCCGGGGCTGGCGTCATCGGGTCTTCAGACGAGGCAAAGGGTAGTTACGCTCTCGGCCTGCGGCTGACGGTGGCACTGGCTGTTGGCGTTGCCCTGGTTATCGGTGTGATGCGCATCCTGGGCAACTGGTCACTGCCGATTATGATCATCGCCGGTTATTTCCTCGTGATCCTGGTGACCACGATTGCGCCGCAGGAAATCATTGCTATTGCCTACGACTCCGGGGGAGTTACGACCTCGACCGTGACCGTGCCGCTGGTTGCAGCGCTTGGCATTGGCCTTGCCAGTTCACTCAAGGGGCGCAATCCGATGACCGACGGATTTGGCCTGATTGCGTTCGCTTCGCTCACTCCAATACTCTTTGTCCTGGTTTACGGAATCATCGTGTAATGGAGCTGATCATCGCCAGCACGCAATCCGTTGTCGACAGCACCCTGGATGTGTTGCCGATAGTAATATTCCTGTTTGTTTTTCAACGTTTCGTTGTCGGTGAGACACTGACGAACTGGAAGCAGATTAGCGTCGGGTTCCTGTTTGTGGTGGTTGGACTCGGCCTGTTCCTGGTCGGGCTTGAGGAAACGCTGTTTCCGCTCGGCCGCCTGATGGCCCAGCAACTGACAGATCCCGCCTTCCTGTATGAGAGCGCGGGAAAAGCAGTGTCGGCCCTCGTCTGGCAGGACTATTACTGGGTTTACTTGTTTGCGCTCGCTATTGGCTTTAGCACAGCCCTGGCGGAGCCGGCACTGATCGCCGTCTCAATGAAGGCAAATACAGTGTCAGGTGGCGCAATCGGCGTGTGGGAACTGCGCGTCGCGGTCGCGATCGGTGTCGGCGTTGGCGTGAGCCTTGGTTGTTTCCGCATTATTACGGGAATTCCACTGCACTATTTTATCGCTGCCGCCTATCTCGTGGTGATTCTGCAAACAATCGTTGCGCCGAAGCTCATTGTGCCCCTGGCCTATGATTCAGGCGGCGTTGCGACGTCTACAGTGACCGTGCCCCTGATTACGGCACTCGGCCTGGGTCTGTCCGAGGCCGTGCCGGGGCGTAGCGCGTTGCTGGATGGCTTTGGTTTGGTAGCGTTCGCGTGCCTGTTTCCGATAATCTCGGTGCTCGCGTACGGTCAGCTCGCAGTTTTGAGAGCACGTGTTTCGGCATCCGAAACGGATTCCCGAAATCCTGATGAGGAAGAAGATAATGCATTTTAAACTGATCGTTGCCTTCGTTGAAGACAGCAAAACTGACGCAATCATGGAGGCGGCTCGCGAAGCGGGCGCAACCGGATGCACGGTTATCAACAACGCACGTGGTGAGGGCATCAAGGAAAGCAAGACTTTTTTTGGTCTTACCCTGGCGTCGCAGCGGGATGTTGTTCTCCTGTTGGTCGAGCAGCACCTCAGCCGCCACATCCTCGAGCACATAGGAGAAGTCGGCGAATTTGATGCGAAGCCGGGGACGGGAATCGCCGTACTTTTGGACGTGGAGGATGCTGTTGGAGTGATGCATCAAGCCGAAGAACTGGGCGAGATTGTGGAGGAACAATTATGAGTATTCGCAACTGGGGTCCAGTGCGCGACTGCATGCGCACTGAGGTAACAGAGGTCGATGGCAAACTCGATGTCTTATCGGCTTTGAAAATAATGAAAAAAGTAGGAGCAACCAGCCTGATCGTCAAACGCCGCGACGAGAAGGATGAGATTGGCATGTTGCTGTTCTCGGATATTGCCAAGAAAGTAATCGCTAAAGATCGGGCGCCCGAACGCGTGAATGTTTACGAAGTCATGGCGAAGCCGGTGCTGAGCGTACGCCCCGACATGGAGATTCGTTATTGTGCGAAGATGTTCGAGAACTTCGGCATCAGTCACGCGCCGGTTGTTGATAACGGCGAAATCGTGGGAATGGTCAGCTTTTACCTGCTGGTATTACACGGCATTCTTCCGGACCTTGATTAGCTGCGATAACGAAAACCTGAGCGTAATCGCTTAAGGATCCTTTGATCCATACCTTCGAAACGTTCTAAAGCGACGTGCAGTCGCTCGATGTCACCAGCAATGTCTGCTGTGCGATCTTGCCCGGATTTTGCTCTACAACGCCGCCATCTTACATAATGTCTGACGCGTTTCAGCGATGGAAAGTTTGACGCGGTTCAACGACTGCAACGACGAATTCTGTCAAATTACGACAGTGAGTAACGATATGAGTTGACTGATTTCACCCAGTACCATCCCTCGCTGATTGGTGCAGACAGAACAAGTGCGCATCAGCTTCAAAGGACGAGACATGAAAATGGCACAGAAGGGATTCACACTGATCGAACTCATGATCGTCGTGGCTATTATTGGCATTTTAGCTTCCATCGCGATTCCCGCTTACCAGGACTACACAATCCGGGCCCAGATTTCTGAAGGTCTCGTACTTTCAGCTGGAGCTAAAGCGGCGCTCATTGATTACTACGTGAATCGTGGCGATTGGCCGAACAACAATGTCAAGGCTGGTCTGGCTAATCAAAATGACATCAGAGGTAAGTACGTTAAATCTGTCAGAGTTAAAGATAACGTCATAATAGTAATGTATGGCAATGACGCTAACAAAGCTATTCGAAACAAGAAGATTAACCTCACGGCTGTATATAGTTTCGGTATTTTCAGGTGGACCTGTGCCAGCGCTGGTGTTATTCAGGCCAGACATTTGCCGGGCGCCTGCCGATAGCATTCCTTAAAAGAGAACCCTGCTAACTCTCCCAGGCTATTGATTCGGAGAATTGTCGGTTGATCAGCTGAGCGTATCTGTCTTCCAGTTTGTTGCGCTTCAGTTTGAGGGTCGGCGTCAACAAATCACTCTCTATCGTCCATTCGTCGTCAACAACGACAATATTCGACATGCGTTCATGTGATTCAAGCCGGGCATTGACCTTGTCCAACGTCGCCCGCAGGCTGGTCCTGATATCTTCTTTTGGCACATATTTTGCGGCCTCGGATAACACGACGACCGCGACAGGCGCCGGTAACCCGGAACCCATCACGCATATCTGCTCGAGCAAAGGGTTTCCGGACAACCGGGCTTCGATTGGCACGGGCGTGACATATTTTCCCTTGGCTGACTTGAATATGTCCTTTACGCGGCCGGTGATTTTGTAAGCCTGGACAGACTCGTCCCATTCGGCACGGTCGCCGGTGTGAAAGAAACCATCTTCCGCAAACACCTCGCGTGTCAGTTCGGGTTGCTTGAAGTACTCCGTGAACAGCCCGGGACTGCGCAGCAGGATTTCACCTTCGTCAGACAGTTTCATCTCGGTGCCATCGATGGGCACACCGATGGTGCCGAGACGATTGGCGCTAAACGGTATGTTGCCGCAGGAAAGTCCGCTGGTCTCAGTCATACCCCAGCCTTCGCCGATATTGACGCCCAGTCTTTCGTACCACTTCAACGTTAATGGCGATATCGGCGCACTGCCGGAGCCGTAATGGCGGCAATTCCCGAATCCAAGTTCCTCACGGATCTTTTTTGCGACAGCTTTGCCGACGATCGGCAGCGACAACAGGATCTTGAGCCTGATCGGCGAGATTTTTGCATGTACGCCGGACTGGAATTTCACCCAGAGGCGCGGCACGGAAATAAAAATGGTCGGTCTGGCGCGTTTCAGGTCACGCTGGAAAGTTTCCAGCGACTCGACAAATGAAACCTCACAACCGCCATAAATTGCCGGCCCGGCCGTGCACGTTCGTTCTGTGATGTGTGCCAGTGGCAGGTAGGAGAACAAATGATCATCAGGACCTGCATCAATCGATAATCGGGCGGCCTCACTGGCGTACGCGTAAGCACCGTAGCTTAAGACAACCCCTTTTGGTTGGCCCGTGCTGCCAGACGTATACAGAATGGTCATGACATCGCCTTTCGCAGGGCGATGCAGCGTCTGCAGTGGTTCATGTCTGACCAGCATTTCCTGCCATTGGTGCTGACAGTCCATGGTCGGATACGGGAAGGCAATTTTCGGAATGTTTGGCGCGATCGCTGTTGCAGCCGCTTCCGCATCATCCAGCTTGCCGACAAAAACAGCTTTGGCCTCGCTATGTTGCATCACGTGGATGATCGTACCCGCGCCGGCCGTCGGGTAAATCGGTACGGAAATCAATCCGGCCATCGCGATGGCAATATCTGCGAGAAACCACTCGGCGCTGTTTTTTGCCAGGATGGCGACTTTGTCACCGGGTCTCAGGCCGAGGTCGAGCAGTGCACTGGCCATGCGCCGCGAGGCGTCGGCCGACTCGCCCCAGGTGAGGGTGCGAGCCATCCCCTCTACCGGCTGATTGAGAAACACTTGGTCAGGTTTCTTTTGAGCCCAGTCAATCAGGGCCTGATGCGCTGTGAGGAGTTCAGTCATAGTTCTTATTCCGGACTATTGTATCGTAGGAGCTCGCTCCAGCCAGCGAATATGACTGACCACGCGCACGGGATTCGATCGCCCGCTGGGGCGGGCTCCTCGAATATTTGAAGATAACCGTAGGAGCCCGCCCCAGCGGGCGATGCTGAACAAATGACTTTTAAGGCACACCACAAACGATCAGCGTGGATAGACGCGTTTGCCGGCCAGGTAGGTTGCCGTGACCTGCCGATTCTCCAGGGCACGGTTGACGTTATCAGGAACTCTTTCATCGAGAATGACGAAATCCGCCCATTTGCCGACGGTGATACTGCCGATCTTGTCAGACCATGAAGTCATATTCGCGCCGGCCTGCGTGTAGCCGTACAACGCTTCCTCGAAAGTAAGCGTATTGCCCTCGTCCCACTGTCTGACAACACCGTCGATTCGTGTCTCACGGTGCATCGTATCGGCCATCTGGATGAGCGGATTAAGGGGCGATGTTGGCCAGTCGGAACCGAGGACCAGCGGTACCTCGATATCCAGCATCGAGCGCCAGGCATACGCATTCGGCAAGCGGTCCCGGCCGACACGGTCGATCACGTAGTTGCCAACACAGCATGTCGCATGGTGTGGCTGCATTGAGGCGGCGATACCGAGAGCCGCAAAACGCCGTACGTCATCCGGCGTCACAACCTCAATATGCTCAATCCTATCCGCCAGCATGCCTGGTCGCTGTGGCGATTGAGCAAACCCGTCGAGGACCCAGGACACGGCCTCGTCGCCAATTGCGTGCACGGCGACCGGAAAGTCGTTGTCGTGAGCAGCCGCAATCATTCCGTTCAGCTGCTCCGGGGTAATGAATGCCTCCGCTACCGCGTCCGGATTGTCGGCATAGGGCGCCTTCATCAGGGCGGTGTAAGTCGACAATACGCCGTCGACCATCAGTTTCGTGTACCCAATATCAAACAGCGTTCCCATCGATGCAGTTTGCGGACTGCCGGCAACATGCTGTCGCACGCGTTGCCGCTCTCCGGCCATTTCGGCATATACCTCTGACGGGCTTTTATCGATGACCCGGGGCGGGCGAGCGCCCTGCCAGACGCGCAGCGTAAGATCACCATCGTCGAAGACACTCATGAAATCGTCGAAGCTATTGCTCATGTCGTGCACACTGGTAATGCCAAGGCTGTTCGCGAGAGCGACGGCGGCCTTGATGCCGGCCACCGGATCAGTCGCCTGAGCCATGCCGGGTGCGTCAGCAAAAAGCCCGCCAGCCGATTCCAGGAAGATGCCGGTCAGGTCGCGAGTAACCGGATCGACCATGATTTCACCACCGGGCGGTAGCGGACTGTCCGCAGTCACGCCGGCCAATTCGATCGCCAGGCTGTTTGCCCAGGTCGAATGACCGTCGATATCTCTCAGCAATACCGGATGGTCAGGCGCGACTGAATCAAGCATTTCCTTCGTAGGCAAGACGCCATCGGACAGGTTGTGATCCCAGGCACCGCCCAGAATCCAGGCTCCTTCTGGAAGCGATTGCGCCTTGTCGCGTATGATTCTCAGCCATTCACTTTTGTCCTCGATCTCGGAGAGATCAACGCCGACGGCCAGACCTGAGCCCATCAGCAGATGCGTGTGGCCATCGATCAGGCCAGGAATAATGGTCACGCCCCCGGCGTCAATAACATCCGTATTCGCCCGCGCCAGATCCTGAATTTCGCCAGATGATCCGACCGCGACAAATTTCCCCCCGCTTATCGCGAACGCTTGCGTCTTTGGCTTGGTCGAATCAACGGTACGCACGTCGGCATTGATCACGATAAGATCGGGTCCGCGGGCTTCGTTAACGGCGTCCGGTTGGGGGGAACATGCGCTTAGCAGCAATGCGGAGAGGCAGGCGCATGCACGAATGAAGAAATTTATCGTGTTGAGCGGATTCATCGCGTTTTCATTATTGTGTTCGAATTGGGGCATTATAAGTCAATGCCGGTGGTCAGGAAGGGGGTTTCAGCCAAACTTCAAGTTGCGGAAAAACAGGCAAAAACAGCCCTTTTTTCTGGAGTTTTGCCGCTGATTTTCCTATCGTGGGCGGTTACCGGCAATCGCCCTTCGCACCACCGAAAACCAGGTTATTAAATTCATGATTCATCGAATGAAGGCCGTACCAATACGGCTGCTGCAGGTTTTTATGCTTCTTTGCCTCGGCGCTCCGGGCTGGTCCCAGGAAGCTAAACCGGACGCGCTGGACGAAATAGTGGTTACAGCGACGCGCATGGAATCATCTGTTCGGAACGTTGCGCGATCGATTTCGGTTGTTAACAAGGAACAAATCCAGAACGCGACGCAGCAGTTGGCCCTGGATGAAGCGCTGGTCGGCATCCCGGGCCTTTATATGCAGAACAGGTACAACTTCTCGGGGGATCTGCGCATTGCCCTGAGAGGGTTTGGCGCGCGTTCGAGTTTCGGCATCCGTGGAATTCGTATATTCGTCGATGGCATCCCCGAAACGCTGCCCGACGGACAGTCGGGCGTCGATAGTATCGATCTCGGTTCGGCGCAGAAAATTGAAGTTCTCCGCGGTCCGGCGTCGTCACTATACGGAAATGCCTCTGGTGGCGTCATCGCCATTACCAGTGAGCTTGGAGAATCCGAGCCCTTTGTGGAGGGCAAGGTCGCGGCCGGCGAATTCGGCTTCCAGCAGTACGGACTGAAGACTGCCGGCAAACTCGGCTCTGCCGATTACCTCTTGAATATTTCGCGGACCGAGCTCGATGGTTACCGGGACCACGCAAAGTTTCGCGGCACGCTGGTCAATGGCAGGCTGGGCATTCCCTTCAACGAGGATGACCGTCTCCTGGTTGCCTTGAATTTTACGGACCAGCCGCTGGCACAGGATCCGGGCGGCATTAACGCTGCCCAGGCAGCGCTGGATCCGTCGTCGGCAAGAGATCGAAATATTCAGTTCGATACCGGCGAAACAGTGAAGCAGCAACGCCTGGGGTTTGTGTATGAGAGAAAGCGCTCGTCGGGCACGCTGACGTTGCGCAATCACTACGTGTGGCGCGACTTCGCTAACAGATTACCCTTCACCAGCGGTGGCTCCGTCGATCTCGATCGCTTCTTCTTCGGGCTGGGCGCGCAATACAGCCTGGGTGATTCACTGCCGGACGGCATCGGGCTGGCATTTGGAATCGACTATGACCGGCAGGATGACGACCGGCAGCGGTTCGACAACAATGACGGTGTGCTCGGCAGCCAGACGTTCGATCAGAATGAGCAGGTCGAGAGTACTGGAATCTATGTTCAGGGCGAGTATCAGCTGAACGATGTCTGGACAGTGCAGGCGGGGCTCAGGTACGACGAATTAACCTATGATGTCAGCGATCGGTTTCTCTCTGACGGCGATGATTCAGGTACCCTCAATTTCAATGAACTCAGTCCGTCTCTGGGTGTGAATGTCAAATTCGCATCTGGCGTATTGTTTGCCAGTTACACCAGTTCCTTTGAAACGCCAACGACGACGGAGCTGGCGAATCCAGATGCCAGCGGCGGATTCAATCCGTCATTGAGACCGCAAATGGCCGACAGTTTCGAGATCGGTTACAAAGGTGGCAGAGAAAACCTGTTTTACGAGGTTTCCCTGTTTCAGATAGATCTTGAGGACGAACTGATCCCGTTTGAACTTGCTGCGTTTCCCGGCCGGACATTCTACTCGAATGCGGGCAGATCGGATCGCAAAGGGCTGGAAACTGCGGTGAGTTGGAAAAACGACAGTGGGTTCGGCATCAATGCGTCGTTTACCTGGTCCGATTTCAAGTTTGATAGTTTCATTGACGATAATGGCAACGACTTCAGCGGCAATCAGTTACCGGGGCTGCCAAAGCAATTCGGTTACCTCGGATTTTCCTACACGACAGACAAAGGATTCTGGGGAGTGCTGGAGACAGTCTATTCCGGGGACCTTTATGCGAACAACGCTAACTCAGCGAATGTTTCGAGTTATGCCGTCACCAATCTTCGCTTTACCATTGATATTCCAGGCAGCAAATGGTTGTTCCGGTCGTATGCCGGCATCAACAACCTTTTCGATGAGAGCTACAACAACAATATTCGCATCAACGCGTTCGGCAGCAGATATTTCGAGCCGGCGCCCGGCAGGCATGTCTATGTGGGCCTTGTCGTGAGCTACGCAAGGGCAAATACTCGCTAGGTAATTCAAAAACGGACTTAAATTGCAAGGGGGAAGAACCATGCGTTTCGCGCTATTGATCGGATGTGCAGCGACGCTCATCGCTTGTGGACAGGCGCCGCATCCGGAGCCAGCACACCTTGCCGCAGATCTCGTCCTGACCAATGGCAACGTGATCACCGTGGATGACCAGAATCCCGTCGCAGAGGCGGTTGCCTCCATCGGTGATCGAATCGTTGCGGTAGGCAGCTCCGCGGACATTGCCGCATACATCGGCGATGCCACTGAAGTGATCGACCTGGATGGTCAAACCGCAATTCCCGGTTTCATCGAAGGGCACGGCCACTACACGAGCTTCGGCGGTTCCCTGATGATTCTCGATTTCCGCTATTCGAAGAGCTTCTCCGAGATCGTCTCCCAGGTCGCGGCCGCTGCAAAAGAAACGCCTCACGGCGAGTGGGTCATTGGCCGCGGCTGGCATCAGGATAAATGGCAAACGAAAGAGGATGTATTGGTCGAGGGACTGCCGGTACATGAACGTTTAAGCGCTGCGACGCCAGATCATCCTGCGATGCTGATTCACACCAGCGGACACGCTGTGTTCGTCAATCAGAAAGCGATGACGCTGGTTGAACTCGGTGACGATACTGTGGCTCCCGCGGGCGGCGAAATAGTGCGTGATGAAAATGGCCACGCAACCGGCATGATGCGCGAGTCGGCCCAGGACGTATTTCGCCAGGCGTTTTCGGGTCACCAGGGACGGCGGCCTGCCGGCGTAGCGGAGGACGAGATGCGCCGCATGGTTCTGCTGGCTGGTGAGGCGTCGTTACGGCATGGCATAACATCGTTCCAGGATCTTGGGACTTCGTTCGCCGAGGTGGATCTGCTTAAGGTTATGGCAGACGAGGGGAATCTTCCTGTACGTCTGTACATGGCCCTCGAAGAGGAGGCAGCCGATATGCAGGATCGGCTTGCGGAATATCGCATGGTCGGCTACGGCAATAATTTTCTGACCGTTCGTGCGATTGGCGAGAAAGTCCTGGACGGCGCCCTTGGGACACATGGTGGCTGGCTGCTCGAACCCTATGCAGACTTGCCGCGTAGTTCAGGCCTGAACGTTGTTCCAGTCGCAGAGATCGAAGCGTCAGCCCGGCTGGCCATCCAGCATGATTACCAGCTCGCAATCCAGGGCATCGGCGATCGCGCCTACCGTGAACTATTGAATATTTACCAGAAAGAATTTGCCCTGCATCCGGATAAAACCGATCTGCGCTGGCGCATCGAGCACGCACAGGTGATTCACCCGGACGACGTGCAACGCACTGTTGATCTTGGTGTTATCCCGGCCGTACAGGGAATATTCGCCTGTTCCGACGGTCCATGGGTGGTCGACCGTTTAGGTCCGGAAAGAACGCTGGAACGAGGCTATATTTTTAATACGCTAGCGGAAGCCGGTGCAGTGCCGACCAATGGAACCGATCCACCCGTTGATGAGATCGATCCGATTGGCAGCTTTTATTGTTCGGTGACCCGGATACTTCCCGATGGCACCAGGTTTCAGCCGCAGGAAGTGTACTCGAGGGAGCGTGCGCTTTATTCCTACACGATGGGCAACGCAATCGCGGCTTTCGAAGAGGACATCAAGGGCTCACTGACACCCGGCAAACTCGCCGACATCACCGTCTTGTCCCAGGACCTGCTGAGTGTGCCGGATGATGAAATCATGGATACCGAAATCGTCATGACGATTCTCGGCGGCAAAGTTCGCTATCGCGATGGTAAAATCGTTCCACAAACGTAGGAGCGGCGTGTGGGAGCGGCTTCAGCCGCGAATGGATTAGGAATCGCGGCTGAAGCCGCTCCCAACACGCCGCTCCCACAGTCTTCTATATTTAAGGTCTTGCGATGACGGCTTCGATCTCGATCAGCATGTAAGGTCCGCCTGCGAGACCAGCTATCTGAAACGCTGATCGTGCCGGCTTGTTTGGCTGTTCCTCGGTGCCGAAATACTTGACGTAAGCCTTCATGAATCCGCCGAAGTCCATGCGGCCGTCCATTTCCGGATCACCCACCAGGAACACCGTCAACTTGATGACGTCACCAAAGCCGACACCCAGTTCCTTGAATGAATCTTCCATGCGGCCAAACACGTTCAATGCCTGGGTTTCGGTGTCGCCGAAATATTCGCGGCTGCCGCGCTCCGCATCGGGATTCACTGGACCAGGCACGGTACCGCTGTGATAGATCAACGTTGTATCGGCAGTCACTTCCACGGCCCGGGAAATCGGAAACGTAGAATTATTCGGTAGTGGGTGGCGTGTGACATCGGCGTACGCACTGATTCCAAAAAGGACGAGTGCGCAGGTGAGTATGGTTTTTTTCATTTTTGATATTCCTGTTACTTTAACTATTGAACTTACAATGTTGATATGTATTTAACGACATCGAGAATTGCTTCGTCGTCTGATAACAATCCAGCTGACGCACGCATCTGCATGCCGTAGGTGTCTCCCGGTTGACCACCGCGGGTGCCGTCCCTGAAGTGCTGTAGTTGCCTGACCAGGTACCAGTCGTTCTGCCCGGTAAGCGCCGGACTCCCCAGTGCGATGTTGCCTTCACCATTCACGCCGTGGCATGCGGCACAGGTTGAATAGTGCGCCTTCCCTCTGTCGGCATCGCCATTGATTGTTTCAGGTGGATGGTCAGACCGGGTGGTGGCGACAAATGCAGATACTTCCTTGATCTGTTCTTCTGTCAGGGCGGCAGCCATCGTCCGCATCTCCATGCCCACGACATCTCTTTCGTGCTTGCCGCGCCATCCTTTCTTGAATGCGCGTAACTGATTTTCGACGTACCAGCTATCCATGCCACTCAGTCGCGGCGCCCTGATGATCGGATTGCCCATGAGCTGAACGCCATGGCAAACGGTGCAGTAGACGTAATCGTCGGCCGGAATGGGCAGCTCGTCATCGGTAACAGCCAAGGCGGCTTCTGTGAAAACCAGCAGAATTGCCAACAGGGTTCGCATCCTTCCTTTCTGCATCATCCTATCCCTTCCTTGATTTACCGGACTCGGCGCGCACGCGTTTGTCGAGATCGAGGAGCGCATATTCCGCCGAGGCCAGGGCGCCTTCCTGCCAGCTCGAGTGATAGCTGATCTGGTCGCCGATCATGTAATGACGGCCGCCGGCCGGTTGCTGCAACAGTTTGTAATAGCGCTCGCGCGCTTCAGCAGACCACTGCGTGCCGCAGCCCATCATGTGATTCATGCGTCTCCAGGGAACGCTGACGCCTGACTCGATATAGTCCGAGTAACCCGGGTGAATTTTTTCGCCGCAGCTGGCGGCATATTCGATACGTTCCTCCGGTGTCATACGATCGAAGAATTCGGTCGGGTCATAAAACTTGTATGCACCGAGCATGATGCCCTTCTTGCCGTGAATGCCATTGGACGGATACCAGATCTCGCCGATACGCTGGCTGGTAAACGTCATGCCACCGTAAATGCCTTCCCGCTCCCAGAAGCGCTCTTTCATTTGCAGGCCGATCTTGAAGCCGAAGCCGCGCTTCAGCGAGTTCAGCCCTTTTCGGTACTCCGCCGGCAGGTTATTTGGAAGGCCCGCCATGAAATGCGACGGGATGCTGTTGAAGCAGTAGTCCGCGCTGATCTTTTTGCGCTCGCCATTGTGGTTATAGATGACGTCAACGCCGTCACCCTGCAGCTGAATCGACTGAACCTGGGCATTGAGCAGGATCGGGCTTTTGATGTTCCTGACGAAGCCCTTGACGATATTGTCCATGCCACCGACGGCTTCCATCAGCGGCTCGCCCCAGTCCGGGTTCTCGAACGAAAAGCTGCTTCGTTCCCAGAAGTGACTGTTCAGCAAGGCACCGAATTCCGTGCCTGCGCAATATTCTGCGGGTCTGCCAAAGCCGCCGGATTTGTAGCCGGCGCGCATGGAACCGTTGTAGGCACCACTCGAACCGAGATCACCGAAGGAGCGCGCAAAATACAGCATGCGCTCACGGTCTTCCGCGGACAGCGGCTGATCGAATGCGTTCTGGTCGACAGCCTTGTAAACGAGTTCCGCAAGCAAACCGCGGGCGTCAGCCATGTACTGGGCGATGCGCATCGGCTTCCCGCCGAAGTGGTCCTCTTCGTGAGTGTAAGCGTTGCGGCCGATGTTCGCCTTTACGATCAGCGGCACCTCGAGGACCTTGCAGTAGTGCAATATGCGGCGATGGTGGCCCGGGATTCTGGCCGGGCCCGCATTAAAATAGAGTTCCGGATCGTCGTCGAAATTGCAGACCTGCTGCTGACCCATCTCGTCCACGCGATCGCCGTGTCTCAATGTCAGGTTGCGTCCGCCAGTGCGACGCGAAGCCTCGATGATCGTTACATCATAGCCGACGCGTTCGAGTTCGTAGGCCACGGTTAGCCCGGCAATACCAGCACCGAGTACTGCCACCTTCTTTCCGGCCGGTCCGGCCCATTGCAACTCAAGCATCGCCATGGGCCCGGTGTCCTGCATTAGCCCCAAAGCCATGGCGGTCTTGTATACGGCGGTCGATCCGCCTGCGGCGCCCACCAGCCCGAGGAAGTGACGACGCGATAAGTTTTTCTCTTGCACCCGCATGCTTCTGATAATTTCGTCAAAGAGTCAGGTCTTAGTTCCCGGGCCGGGGTAGTAAGTTCCTTGCCATTTCGAGAATCTAGGTCGTTGCTTCGCTAAGCAGGAACAGATCCGTCAACAGTGCCCGCAAATGAATTGACGCGTTCAGATTATCGACCAGCTCCGAGCTGATCTTTTCCTGGGCCAGCACCAATGCAATCGCCGCACCTGCTTTTCCCGCATCTTCTATAACAACCACGCCAAAATCTGATTCATTGCTGCTCAGATAAGCCGCTATGTCTTGCGCAGCCTCGGACATACCGGCCAATGTCGTCCTGACTTCGGAGCCGCCCGGTCCGTCGTCCGATTCGCGGCCCTGTGCCGCGTACGCGAGCAGGAACTCATAACCGGATTCAATAACATCAATATTGTCGTGCAGAGATTTACTCACGGTCGTCAAATCGTGTGGTGTCGAAGAAAGTAAGAATGAGCTCTTTCGGTCAGGAAGATTCGTCCGGCGCCCACCGCTCGGGGTCATGATTAGCCGAATGTTCGTCTTCGGAAATCCAGCCCTTGATCATTGATCTCAGGTAAAAAAGTTTCTCCGGCCTCAAGGTAAAGTACAGGTGAAACGCAATCAGTGCGATCAATGCAAGTGTAGTGAGTCCATGTACCAAGAACATCCAGCCAAGCGTGGCCTCGGAAAGCGAATTGGTCCGATCCCACCATGGCGTGTCGATCATGGCGAACATGAACAAACCGCTGATAATTACCAATAACGTCACAACGGTAACCGCCGCATGCATACCCTTCTGTGCCAGCGAATATTTGCCAGGCTTGTGGCTATCGTCGAGCGCTTCTTTCACATCGCTCGGGCTGATCCAGACCGACATCAGGTCTTTTTGCAGTACCGACCTGATAATGTGAAACAGTACTGCAGCGGTTAGTACAAGGCCCGCAATCCAGTGCAGCGTCAGCCAGGCAAACTCGATGCCAATGATTGGCAGGACGCCGGTAAACAAAAGGGCCAGGATGCTGATCGCCATGACCCAATGCATGATGCGATCAATCGGTTCGTGCCGTTGCACGTGTTTGCCTTCGCGCGAGGGCCGCTCTGCTCTCTGCCGCGTCGCCATGTAAACGGCATGCACAGCAATGATGACGAGCGCAACGATGCAAACCAGCCAGAGCAAGTCCCAGGAAACACCCAGCAGGACCTCTCTCCCCCAAACATCATTCTTATAAGTAGCGATATCCACGGTGTCAGGCCCTCATGGCTCGCCGCACCAGATTTTCCATCATTGGCAGCTTGTATTGGTTGGCGTTCAGCGCGCGCGCGCCATCGGCAGCGATCGAGGCCACCGCATCTGCGGACTCGTCTGACAACGATTTGCCGCGTGCAGCATTTTCGACGTTGCGTAAACGATGCGGTGTGCAAGCCACGCCGCCACATACAAATCGGCTTTCACCGATTGTGTCACCGTCCATCGACATCGCGACCGCGATGCTGACCAGCGCGAAGTCCCAGACGTTTCGATCCGCAACTTTCTCGAAATAGAATTTCTTGCCGGCCCATTTCGCGGGGATGCGTACGGCAATCAGGATTTCGCCCGGCTCAAGCGAAGTCATACGCGTAATATGCGTGTCGGGGCCGACGAAGAAATCTTCCGCGGTTACTGTTCGTTCACCGTCAACGCTTTGCACCACCATGGTTGCCTCGAGCGCGACCATTGCTGTTGCTGTATCCGACGGGCTGACCGCAACGCAGCGGCTGGCGCCGAATATGCAATGTTCGCGATTTATGCCATCCGGGGTATCTGCGTAACAGGTATTGCCGCCGGCACGATAGCAGGAGAGACCACGGCGGTAGTACCAGCAACGCGCGTCCTGTACGAGGTTGCCACCGAGCGTCCCGACGTTGCGGATCTGCGGGCTGGCAACAGTCGCTGCCGCATCGCTTAGCAGCCGGTAATCGCGATTAATGCGCTCATCGCGGATGATCTCACGCAGTGTCGTCGCGGCACCAATTTCGATTCCATCTGCGAAATCGCGGATACCGCGAAGCGCTTCGATTCCATTCAGATCGATCATCGCCCGCGGGTGCTTGGCCCGGTCTTTCAGCCACCCGTAGGTGTCCTGTCCACCGCCCAGTATCCAGCCGTCAGCGGCGTACCGGTCAGCGAGGTTCAGTGCATCATCGAGCTCGACCGGTTGGTAGAGCTGCACGTCTGGCATAACGTCGAAAGAAGCCATCGTTACCTCAGGAGTTATTGGTCTGCAATGGCATGTAACTCTGGTCGAGTCCTGCCACATGATTGACGATCATGTCGGCACTGATCGGCGTTCTGCCGAAAATGTGTCCGTCAAGCGCGTCGGAAATTGCCGAAGTCAGCGCAGCAACCGAACAACCCATCGCCGGTTCGCCGATGCCCCTGGCGCCGACCGGATTCTGCGGATCGGGCAGATCGACCGCACCCGACCGGGTGACTGACGGAACGTCCATATAGGTTGGAATGCGGCATTCGTGAAATCCAACGCTTGCCGGCAGACCATTTTTCGGGTCGTAGACATGACGTTCGAGGCCGGCCATGCCCATGCCCCAGACGGCGCCGCCTTTCATTTGCTGGGCCAGTCCTTGCGGGTGCAAAACGGTGCCGCAGTCTGCGATACCGACGTAATCCAGGATGTCGTATTTGCCGGTCTCGAGGTCGAGTTCGATTTCGACAAATGCGCAGGCGAGGCCCGGAATGACACCGTTTCTTTCCAGGTTGTCTTTCGCGACGCCGATCAATCCGCTACCCGCAAGATTCTGCACCGAGCGCTGGGTGATCTCATGGATATCGTCGGGCCAGGTCTGGCCGCTGTAGGCGCCGCCGAGCTGAATTGCGCGGGCAGCGACTGCACCATACGACATGCCCTGCGCCGGAGTGCCAATCCTGAATACGCGTTGACCGTCGATGTCGTAGTCTTCCGGGGTGCCGCCCAGGGTTTCGGCAGCTATCCGCTTCATCTTGTCGACCGCATCCATTGCGGCGACGTAATTGGTTCGCGTCTGCGTGAAGGTCGAGACACTGCCGGCCTGGTATGAATTCCACGGCAGATTGGCTTCCGTGCTACCGTGGTGAATGACGCAATCATCCCACTCGCATTTCAATACTTCCGCGGCGACGCGGGAGGTTGATGCGAAGGAATAGGTACCCAGGTTGCCGACACCGGAATGCAGGTGAATCTTGCCGTCCGGCGTAATACGAACGAGACCATCGAAACCGTTGGTGCCGGCCGAGTGGTAGCCCTGGCCAATACCGAGGCCCCTGACCTTGCTGCCATTGCGCTTGGCCTGATTTTTCCTGGTTTCCCAGTCGAACATCTCAGCGCCTTGCTGTAATGCTTTATCCATGTATGCACTGGTAACCGGTTCCTGGTCCGCATAAACGGTGGTGTCGTTTTGGACAGCATTGACTCTGCGAATCTCGAGCCGGTCGATGCCCAGTTGTTTTGCGGCCTTGTCCATCAATGGCGCCATGACGGCTGCAATCTGGTTTTGCCCCGGTCCCCTTTGGGCGCCACGCGGTGTTGTGTTCGTCAGTATGGGCAATCCGCGGAAGCGCATTGCCTCCGGGTCGTAAACCAGTGAGATTGCGCCGCCGGCCGAGGAAGCATCTCCACCGGTCGCATTCGGTCCGATGTCCTCAACAATGAAGACGTCCGCCGCAGTTGCCCGGCCATCTGCGGCAAAGCCCATCCTGATCCAGCCCTGGAAGCCGACCCGGGCAGAACCCATGTAGTACTCCTGTTCGCGAGTGACGCGCAGTTGCACCGGCCTGCCGATTTTCTTCGACAAGTATGCCGGCAAGCCGACGATCGGGTAAGCGCCAATCTTGGAACCGAATCCGCCGCCGGTGTTTTCACTGATGAGCATAACGTCTTTGGTCTCAACGCCAAGCATTGCCGCCAGTCCCGGCATGAAGAAAGTCTGGCTTTGGCAGGATGCATGCATATAGCAGGTACCGTTCTGCCAGTACGCCATCGCCGTACGCGGCTCCATGCTCATGTGCGCATAGCCGATGGTCACGAACGCCTCTTCGATGACGACTTTGGCGTCGGCAAAGCCTTTTTCGAGATCGCCATAACTCCATTCATTGGTGTATTCGCCACCTGGATCCCTGCCTGCGCGAAATTCGTCAACTTGTTCTTTGGTCCATTTGACGGTGCGAAATCCGGAGCCCTCACGAGACCGGACATAAACATTGCCTTCCTCTCGCGCATCCGGGCCACCGCTGACCAGGCTGTCCAGCGGATCGGTTACAAACGGCAGCGGCTCAATATCAATCCTGATCGACGCAAGCGCGTCTTCGGCTGTTTTCTCATCCTCCGCAGCGACCGCAAGAATCGGATCGCCGATGTAAGCAGGCGTATTGGTGAGGATTGCGGCGCTCGGTGCGTCAGGTGTGGGCACATCTTCGGCGGTCAGGATGCCAACGACACCTTCCATGGCCTCGGCCGCAGACGTATCAATGTTCGTTACCCGGCCGTGAGCCATCGGGCTCGTATACATGCGCGCATAGACCATGCCATCGACGCGAAAATCTTCCGCGTACTTCGCTTTGCCGGTAACTTTGCCCGTAATGTCGGGCGGAACGAAATCTTTACCAATATGCTTGTAGTCGCTCATGAGCTCTGCCCCGATGCGCGCATGACGCCATTGAGATAATGATCGTAGGCTCCGCAACGGCAAAGATTGCCTGACAAGGCCTGTCGTACTTCTTCGCGGGTTGGCGTCGGGTTTTCTTCGAGTAAGGCAACTGCTGACATCACCTGGCCGGGCGTGCAGAAACCGCATTGTGGGCTCAACTCATCAATAAAAGCCTGTTGGACCGGGTGTAAGGTGCCATCAGAGCTTTGCAGTCCTTCGATAGTAAGCACCTTTCGCGAGCGCACGCTGTGCGTCAACGTCGAGCAGGAATAGTTGGTCACCCCGTCGATCATCACCGTGCAAGCGCCGCACTCGCCGCGATTGCAGCCGATCTTGGTCCCGGTCAGGCCGAGCTTGTAACGCAGGGTGTACGCAAGCGTCTCCTGCGGTAGTACATCGACCCGACGGTTTCGGCCATTGATGTTTAGCGAAATCAGGCGCTCGACAGCGCCCTTGGGTCGATCCTGGGCAACTGCTGAAGTGATGCCTGCATTGGCTGCAGCTGCGGCGCTTGAAGCAATAACTGCCTTGATAAAGCGCCGGCGAGAAAGTCTGGGATTCACTGCCCTGGTACCTGCCTTATTGGTCGCGTATACATTTTAGTTGACGACGCGGCGGCAAATTCGAATGGTCGACGCTCGATTTGCCTGGCTTGCGTCCCCCGATTGTTATTAAGCCAGCCGGTCGATGATAAGTGGCGGCATGGGATAGATCAACAGGGATTGAGGGGTAATTGCATTGCTTGGCGCAACACACTTAAATCGCTCGCTGGGGCGAGCTCCCACGTTAGCCAAGCGCACGTATTATCGTGTAGGAGCTCGCCCCAGCGAGCGATTCATTAATTTCCGGCAAATCCTGTCTATTTCTTGTCCGCGGGCCAGGGCGTGCCCTGGTCCATAACGGTGACCGGTCCCATGCCCTTGTAGGTAAATTTCTGTACCCGTTTACCCTCGTAGGTCTCGGTTGTGTAGATGTTGCCCTTTGAGTCGGTCGCAAGACCGTGCACGGCAAAAAACTGTCCCGGATTACGGCCGCCGTCGCCGAAGTTGGTCAGGATCTCCAGCGTTTCACGTTCGATGATGTAAATCTTGCGATTGGTGCCGTCGGCCAGGTAGATGAATGTCTGATCGGGGTCCGGCGAGAACGCGATGTCCCAGACGGAACCGTCGCCCAGGCTGTTCGGCTTAACGAAGATTTCCCTGACAAAAGTGCCATCAGTTTTGAACACCTGCAGCCGGTTATTGACACGGTCGCACACATAGACCAGGCCGTCGTTCGACGGTTGTGCACAGTGCACCGGATTGCGGAACTGCTGCGCCGGCTCGCTGCCGGGCTGGAATGGACCCAGGTTCGTGTCATCAGGTTCATTGCCGTACGCACCCCAGTAACGTTTCAACTCGCCCGTGTCGGCATCGAGCACAGCAACGCGTTTGTTTCGATAACCATCAGCGACGTAGGCCTCGTTGGCATCCGGATCAAAAGAGATCTCGGCCACGCTGCCGAAATTTTCGCTGCTGTGGCTGTCGGTATCGGCGCCCGGTGTACCGTACTGGGCGAGGAACTTGCCGTCGCGTGTGAATTTCAGGATGTGCGAGTCGGTTCTGGCGTTGCCGCCAATCCAGATGTTGTCTTTGTGGTCAATCGTGATGCCATGATTCGAAGCAGGCCAGTCATATCCCTCGCCCGGTCCACCCCAGTGATTAACCAGGTTGCCGTCCGGGTCGAACTCGAGCACATTTGGCGCTGGAATACAGCAATCGGCTTTTACCGGATCCGTTGCTGCACCGATTTCAGTGCGCTCGTTAAAGGTGTCGCGGCGATGGATGATGTAAACGTGATCCCGCGAATCGACGTCGATGCCGATGGTCGCGCCGAGAATCCAGTGATTCGGTAAAGGCTTTGGCCAGAACGGGTCAACCTCGAACATTGGTGCTTCTTTTACGTTTGCCCGGGCAGCATTGTCCAGCGCCCTCTGCCCAAATCCCAACCCAGTGATAGTTGCGATCACGGCAACCGCCGCAACAATGTTTCGCTTAGTCATCGTCCGCTTCTCCCCTGATTATTTTTGCCGGAGATATTCCCCGGAGTGCAGACGCTCTCAGGAGCGCGGCAGTATACTATGGAACGAGGCTGGCGGCCCAACCAGCACCTGATACGAGTATGCCTGTCGCGACATCCGCTAACAGCGGATTTTTTCAACAATAATATAAAGCCTGCATCGAGACCCGTGACTCAGACAGTCAAGCAATCAGTTTCGTATGTGATGGTGGCGATTGCCACAGCGATGCTCGTGGGCCTGGCCACAGGTCGGGCCGTGGCACACGAAGTGCCGACAGATGTTGTCATTCAAACCATCCTTAAACCTGACGCAGACGGCATCAACTTTCTTGTTCGTGTGCCGCTGGCCGCGATGCGCGACGTCAATTTTCCGCGTTTCGGCCCGGGCTATCTCCTTATATCGGAAGCCGATGAAGCCATCAGGGATGCGGCAGTCATCTGGATCGCCAGGGAGGTGTCCCTGTTCGAAAACGCGGATCGCCTCGACGAGTGGGAAATTGTTGCGGCGAGATTGTCTCTGCCATCCGACAGATCCTTCGACAGCTATAGCCAGGCGCTTGCCAGTTTCAATGATCCTCCGCTGCCTGACGATACAGAATTGCTGCGTGACCAGGCGCTGCTCGATGTTCTGATTCGTTACCCGATTCGCAACGAGGCGTCCGATTTCTCGATCGATCCGGAGTTTGCGCGACTTGGATTGCGCACGACAACGGTCGTGCGCTTTCTGCACGCCGATGGCGCGGAACGCATATTCGAGTTTTCCGGGAATCCCGGCCTGGTTCGCCTGGATCCGCGCTGGCATCATGCATTTCTCCGTTTCGTGCAAACCGGCATCGAACATATTCTCGATGGCGTTGATCACCTGCTGTTCGTGATCTGCCTCCTGATTCCGTTTCGCCGCATTCGTCCGCTGATCGCGATTGTGTCGTCATTCACAGTCGCGCACTCGATTACGCTGATTGCGTCCGCCTTTGGACTGGTGCCCGCTGTGCTGTGGTTCCCGCCTTTGATCGAGACACTCATTGCGGCCTCCATTGTTTACATGGCGTTTGAGAATATTGTTGGCTCGCATTGGCAGCGACGCTGGGTCATTGCGTTTGGCTTTGGATTGGTTCACGGCTTCGGTTTCTCGTTTGCGCTCAGCGAAACCCTGCAGTTTGCCGGTACACATTTGCTGACTTCACTACTGGCATTCAACCTCGGCGTGGAAATCGGCCAGCTCCTTGTCATCGTCCTGGCGGTTCCGGCCCTGAACTGGCTGTTCCGCAACGCGATTTCCGAGCGTATGGGAACGATTATTATTTCCGCACTCCTTGCACACAGTGGTTGGCATTGGCTGAGCAACCGGGCCAGTGATCTTATGGCCTACAGTTTCCGCTTGCCGGCACTGGACAATGCGTTTCTTGCCACGTCGATGCGCTGGGCGATGTTGTTGCTGATTATCGGTAGCGCGCTGTGGATCCTGTTCGTTATTTACAGGCGCTTCCTGCACCTGAACCAGGAGCCCAACCTTTCACAAATGAGCGGCAACGGCTAAGCTGCCAAAAAGAAGCGAAGATTGAATCGCCCGCTGGGGCGGGCTCCTACGAAACAATGGTAGAGACCGGCCGTAGGAGCTCGCCCCAGCGGGCGATACATGAATAATCCGGGGGAAGAATCAATGCAATCCGTGATGATCGTTGTTCTTGGAATTGGCGGCATGTCAGTCGGCTGGGTCGTCTATTCCAGGTTCATCGCTACCCGGATCTATCAGCTCGATCCCGATTTCGTCACTCCGGCGCACGAGTTCAAAGACGGCGCCGATTACCATCCCACCAACAAATATATTCTGTGGGGCCATCACTTTACATCGGTTGCCGGCGCTGCACCGATTGTCGGGCCGGCGATAGCCGTGTACTGGGGCTGGGTGCCAGCGGTTCTCTGGGTAACGATCGGTACGATATTTTTCGCAGGCGTGCATGACTTTGGTGCGCTCTGGGCCAGTGCCCGTCACAAGGGAAAATCCATCGGAGCGTTGTCGGAAGAAGTGATCGGCAAACGAACGCGCGCACTGTTCATGGTGGTCATCTTCCTGGTCCTGCTGATGGTCAACGCAGTATTCGGTGTGGTCATCGCGAGTGCATTCGTTAACACGCCTGGTTCTGTTTTTCCCGCCTGGTCGGCAATTTTCGTTGCACTGATCATCGGGCAACTCGTGCATCGCAAGTTCAACCTGATCGCGTTGTCGATCGGTGGCGTCATCGCGTTGTACGTGTCGGTTTATGCTGGCAGTGTCATACCGCTCGAGTTGCCTGCGATGTTCAATCTCACCGCGAATGCCAACTGGATCATTATCCTGTTCATCTATGCGGCGATCGCATCGATGTTGCCGGTCTGGGTCCTGTTGCAACCCCGGGACTTCATTAATGGCATGCAACTCGTCGTTGGCCTGATTCTGCTTTATGGCGCCGTTCTGCTGTCGCTGCCGGACATATCGGCGCCTGCGTTCAATCACCAGGTGCCTGCGGATGCGCCGCCACTGGTGCCGTTATTATTCGTGACAATCGCGTGCGGAGCAGTCTCCGGTTTTCACGGTATCGTTGCGTCCGGCACCACCTCGAAACAACTGAACAAGGAAACTGACGCACGCTTTATCGGCTACCTCGGTGCCGTCGGCGAAGGGGCGCTGGCGCTGATTACGCTCGTTGCGGTCAGCAGCGTGGCGCTGGCGGCCAGTCCCGAAATCTGGCACGAGATTTACGATCAGTACGGCACTGCCGGCGCGGGGACGTTTATCCAGGGTGGAGCGCAATTGATTACCAACGGCTGGGGTCTGCCGTTCGACATTTCGCAAACATTGCTGGCGACGATGGTCGTGCTGTTCGCCGGCACGACGATGGACTCGGGCGTGCGCTTGCAGCGCTACATCATCCAGGAGTGGGGAGAGATCTATAACATCCCGCTGTTCAAGAAAGGTGTACTGGCAACGTTGGTTGCCGTCGGCTGCTGCCTGTTGCTGGCATTCGGCGCCGGTGGCGCATCCGGCAGCGGCGGCCTGATCATCTGGCCACTCTTTGGTTCGACGAACCAGATACTCGCCGGACTGACCTTGCTGGTTATCTCGGTCATTCTGATGAAGCATGGCCGGCCGGCCCGCTACACGATGCTGCCGATGATCTTTGTTCTGTTTACCTCGTCGTGGGCCGCCCTGATCAAATTGAAAGAGTTTTACGAGGCAGGAAACTGGCTGCTGGTTACTATCGATGTCATTGTCGTGATCACGACTTTCATGGTAATTCTTGAAGCGGCCTCCGTGATTGCGAAAATCAGGCGTGAAAGAGTGCCGGCAGTGGACGCGAATTAGAACTGGCCGCGGAGGCCCACTATGAATTCCGTTCGCCGGAACTGATCCCGCACCTCGGTGCGCAGCAGGACATCGTCTGCGATGTTGCCATCAAAACGTTCGCGCACGCGACGGTGATGGCTGTCGATAACGAATTTTGTGTCAAACCACAGCAGCAGATTGTCGGTCAGGCGGTACTGTACGTTGGCATTGATATTGGGTGTAAGCGAATCGTTCACGTCCCGGAACGTGATGTCGTGCTGCTCCCTCTCTCCCCACCAGTCTATGTCAATCCTGTAGTTGATTTTCCACGCCGCGATGTCGTGCCGGAATCTTACCGAGTAGCGGTTGTGTGGCTTAAAACGCATGACGCGCTTTTCTCCAGTGAACGGATCCGTCGTTTCTGAATCCTGCCAGTTGTAAGTTACGTCGATTACCGCACCCTCGAGTCCGATCGGGGCAAGCCGCCAGCTTCCCTTCAGTGTCACGCCGTAATGGGTGGCGTCTCCAATATTGCCGGGCGCCGAAATAATATCGGTCGCGGCGATCTTATCGATGTGGTCTTCGATGTCGTTGTAAAAAATCTGGGCTTCGAGGACGCCGGCGTCGTTGGCGAGCCGGTGTTCGACTGTGAATTTCCATTGCCAGGCTTTTTCCGGTTCCAGGTCCGGATTACCGGCATCCACCTGGTCGTCTTCGTTATCAAATGAGGCCACGAAGTCACCAAAGTCGAGTTGACCGATGGTGCGTTCGAGCGAGCTTCTGAGCTGCGTCGATTCGTTGAGATCCCAGCGAAGGTCGAAACGAGGTTTAAAGTAGGTAAACGATCTTGTGCTATCGACGTCGACTCCGGACTGTTCGATCTTCGAATATTCAAAATTCAGCGCACTTTCCAAAGCGATGTCTTCACGCAATTGCCAGAAATGCGTGCTGAAAAACTCATAGCGATTTTCTTCAATATCCGAGTCGGAATTGAAAACGTCGACAGGCTCCAAAGAGCCATCTGCCAGCACTTCGAACAGGCGAACCTCTTTGTCGAGGGTATTCCTGGCGCCCTCGAGTCCGAGTTCAAGGTTCTGGTTGCCTGTCAGGGGCCAGCTGTAAGACGACCGTAGAATTGATTCGGTCGCCAGCGAATCGCTCAATACCAGCGATTCCGATGGCACATTGCCGGGAATGGTGGACGACAGTGAAACGAATTCCGACTCGTCGTTGGTCTTGTTGCTATAGATCAGGCGAGTCTTCAGAGTGCCATGCGAGCCGAGCCGATTTTCCAGATCTCCGCCGATTTCCCAATCGAGCCCATCTTCGAGCGACACGTTCAGGAACTTCTCGGTATCCGGGTCGCCGACAATGGTTACTATGGTTGTTTCGGTTTCTTCCTTTTCCTTGTCTGCAAAGCGGGCGTTCAGATTCAGGACATCGCCATTGTCGAATGACCAGTTGCCGGATGTGTTCAGGATCAGCTGTTGTTCGAGTTCCGGGCGTTCGATGTCCCGCTGCTCGAAAAGCGTATTGGTGTCCGGTGTAAAAAACTCCTCGAAACGGTCCTGGCGTCCGCCCCGGTTATACGGTCCGAGCTCGGCGCTGATGAGATAATTCAGTTTGCCGGCCGAATTGCTGTAGGACACAAGGCCATCGTATTGTGGTGACTCGCCGTAAAACCCGGAGTGCGCCTGCCAGGATCCGGAGCCGCCCGATGCGTCCTCGGTAAGCACGATGTTGATGAGCGTGCCCTCGCTACGGACATCGAGGCCCGCAGTCGTGCCCCTGATTACCTCGATTCGTGCGACGATGCTTGCCTGGATTCTTTCCATCGCCGAGCTGATGTCATTCGACTTGCCGGAAATACGTTTGCCATTGATAAGGATCTGGTCTCCACCGGAGCCGAAACCGCGTTTGTCCGGCCCTCTGCCGCGGCGTCGATTGTCTGGCAGCAGCGCCGCGCCGCCCGGTACCCAGCGCAACATATCTGCAGCGGACACTATCGTATAGACCTCGAAAAAGCTGGCCTCGTAGGTAACAACGGCGCCGTCAGCAGACGTCCAGACGCCGGTTGCCAGTGCGCGTTTGGACGACTCGTTGCTGGTCTGGCTACTGGTCGGCGGATCACCCGGATCGGCTGCCGACACCAGCGGTACGGCAGCCAGAATGGCGACCGCCAGTCTCACGATGAATTGCTGTTTAGCTGCCTGCACGCGGTGTCCGTCCCCTCAACGATTCAATTCTAGGCCGGGCAGCGAGAAAATGCGTGACCTGGCGCCGTACCCTGACAATTCCGGACATTTCATCTGCAACACCCCATCCACGAAGGCCCCTGCCCATCGGTTTCCCAAAAATGTTGATGGCCGCCGGCAATGGGATCCGGATATCCCAAGCCAAATGACAGGGTGCGGGCGGCTTCGTTCAAACCGCCAGGCCGGTTTGTTGCATATGCCGCAACGAGCACCGGGGCGTAATTCGGTGCCGATGATAGCTTTATAGCTTATTGCCGACAATAAGCTATAAAGTTACCACTGGCACCACGCTGCACTGTAAAGAGAATGAAATGATCGATCTTTATTACTGGCCGACGCCTAACGGCATGAAAGTATCAATCATGCTCGAAGAATGTGAACTCGAGTACAACGCCATACCGGTCAACATAGGCCGTGGCGAGCAGTTCACGGTTGAGTTCCTTGGCATCAGCCCGAACAACCGGATACCGGCCATCATCGATAATGAAATCGACATTTCGGTATTTGAATCCGGTGCCATCCTGATGTACCTGGCCGAAAAGTCGGGCAGATTCATGCCGCAGGCAATGAATGCGAAGTACAACGTGTTGCAATGGCTGTTCTGGCAAATGGGCGGGCTCGGGCCGATGGCCGGTCAGCTCAGTCATTTCGTGAACTATGCGCCGGAGCCGGTCCCGTACGCCCATTCGCGTTACGAGAAAGAGTACGACCGGCTTCTGGGTGTGATGAACACGAGACTTGCAGACCGCGAGTTTCTTGGCGGGTCGTACTCGATTGCAGATATCGCGTCTTTTCCCTGGGTGCAGGGCTACAAGCGATTGGGGGCAAGCCTCGATGCATTTCCAAATCTCCGGCGTTGGTTTGACGAGATCAAAGTGCGTCCCGCAGTACGCCGGGGTGTGGACCTTGGCGACGACTGGCGCGAGGCGTCCGGGCTGACCGATGAGGAAGCCAGGAAAGTGCTGTTCGGTCAGACTGCTGAGTCGATTGCGAAGGCGCGGCGCTAGGTGAAACTTTACGATTGTGCGACCGCACCCAGCCCACAGCGGGTGCGAATTTTCCTGGCGGAAAAAGGGGTCGATATTCCACTGGTAGCGGTAAATCTGCGCGAAGGCGAGCAACTCGGCGAGGCATTCAGGAAAATCAATCCGGATTGCACGGTGCCGGTGCTGGAGCTGGATGACGGGACGATGATCAGCGAGATATTTGCGATCTGCCTGTATCTCGAAAGTCAGTATCCGGAACCTGCGTTGATGGGGCGCAATTCCGTCGAACGGGCGATGGTTGCAATGTGGAACACCAAGATCGAGCAAAACGGCATTGCGGCGCTGGCCGAAATTCTGAGAAACCGCGCCAAAGGCATGCAGGACCGGGCACTGACGGGGCCAATTAATCTTGCGCAGATTCCGCAGCTGGTGGCTCGCGGACGTATCAGGGCGGAGGCGTTTTTCGACCGGCTGGACGATCAGCTGAGAGACAGCGCCTATGTAACCGGAGACCAGTTTTCGATGGCCGATATCACTGCGTATGTGATGGTGGAGTTTGCGGGATGGTCAAAGATCTCGATCAAGGAATCTCAGGAGAATCTTCAACGCTGGTATAACACCGTCTCGAAACGGCCAGGCACTATGGCTTGAATTCCTCGAACATCGCTCGCTGGGGTGAGCTCCGACGCCACTCCTGTAGGAGCTCGCCCCAGCGAGCGATGACTGACTATTTCGTTAATCGCCTGATGCTGATTTTCGCCTCACTGATCCACTCACCCTGTGCTTTGCGATAGTGTCGCGGCGCGAGATCGGCGGCAGTTATAATTTCTTCAAATGCCGCCAGGGCGGTTTCGTCGTTACCGAGTTTCTCAAGCATCAGACCGTAACGTAGTCGTGCTTCTGCACCGGCGTAATAAGCCGCTACCGCCTTGTATTCGACCAGTGCTTTTTCATCGTCACCACATGCTTCGATGGCTTGCGCGTAGAGCAGATGTCCATCGGGCGACCTGAAGTCCGGATTTTTGTTGATCAGCAAGTCCAGGGTTTTTCTTGCGTCTTCATATTGCTCATTACCAAACTGCGCACTGGCGAGACCAAGCATCAGATCCGGGTCATGTTCGTAAAGCCCGCTCAGCGCACTTTCATAGTGTTCGATTGCCTCCGCATTACGGCCGCTTTCGACCAGTTCGCCCGCAAGGTGACGGGTTGCGTCAACGCTGCCTGATAACTTGTGCTCTCGCCGCCGTTGCCGCAAATTCGCGTCCGGATTCAGGGTTTTCGTGATGCCGCGGACGGCGCTCCGCGCCCGCCGGTTATTCATCAGGCCGGGCAATAACTCAACAATGAAATAGGCAAGGCCTCCAATACCAGGTGCGATCAAGAGGATGAAGACCCAGTACATATTTCGTCCGGTGCGCAGGACATGCACGATCAGTCCGATCTGGATCAGGTAAACAAGTCCCGCAAAGGCCATTAGTTTTTTACCCGCCGGGGATTGAGGTCTTGGTTCCGCTTGTCAGCATCTGCAATGAACGGAAGCCGAGATATAGCAGCAATAAAAGCTTCGACAACTCGAGTATCGAATATACGCCGTGCACAATCGATGGTGGGGGCTCTGTGCCAGCGATTATTTGTTGCGTGCGGGCGGATAACTCCGGGAGCAACCACATTGACTGTGCAAGCAGAATGAGGGCCAGAGCGCCACAGCCTGCCCACAGCGCCTTCGCAAAGCCTGCCATCCGCACGAGGATCAACAAAATGATCAGCGCCACAAACTCGGCTTTGTTCAGGGCAGCAAAAACCACCTGGCCCACGTCGAGCGCGACTGGCCGCGTTATCGTCGATGCCGAAAACCTGAGCGGTGTGGCCAGCAGCGATATGCCTGCCGTCATGCCGAACCAAATCAGGCAGATCCATGCCGGATTCCGAATAACGGCCGAAAACAATTTCCGCGACGCGTGTTTCACGGGCATAATTCCTCGCTGGTTTTCTTTACCATCCGGGCGCAAACTACGCGGCCCCGGGTCTACAGACTGAACGATATGGCGTCAGAAAAAGAATCTCAACTGGCATCAGCGGTTTTGATGATCAGGCCGGCAGGTTTCGAGAGTAATCCATTGACCGCCGCATCGAATCGTTTTCAGGGCCGCAACGATTCGCCGCCGGAGCAGCAGCAGATAGACGCCGAGGCTGAATTCGATAATTTGGCCGCTGCACTCGAAGCTGCGGGCATTACGGTCGTGCAGGTCGATGATACCGCGGAGCCGCATAAACCGGATGCCATCTTCCCCAACAACTGGGTGAGCTTTCACGCTGATGGCAGGGTCGTCCTCTACCCGATGGAGGCGCCGAACCGGCGCACGGAACGGCGGCAGGACATCATCGATACATTGGCCAGTCAATACGCCTTTCAGGTTCGTGAAATCGTCGATTTCTCACATCACGAACAAAATGGACATTTTCTTGAAGGGACCGGCAGCCTGGTGCTCGATCGCGTCAATCGAATCGCGTATGCGTGCCTGTCATCGCGAACCCACCTCGATGTACTCGGCGAATTCGCGCAAAGGCTGGATTATGAAGTTATCGCGTTTGATGCCGTAGACAGAAACGGAGCAGCGATTTATCACACGAATGTACTGATGAATATCGGCGAGGAACTGGCGGTCATCTGTGACGAGGCGATTCCGCGCGATGATCAACGCGACGCAGTCATTCGCAGCCTCGAGGGAACCGGACACGAGGTGCTAACGCTTGATTTTGACCAAATGGACTCGTTTGCCGGCAACATGCTCGAACTCAGATCATCCTCGGGTCAACGTGTGATTACGATGTCAGCCCAGGCTCGCGATTCCCTGAGAAAATCGCAGTTAAAAACGATTTCCGCCAATGCGCAGATCATCAGCGTGCCCTTAGAAAATATCGAAAGTTCGGCCGGTGGCAGTGTTCGTTGCATGCTCGCAGAAATTCACTTGCCGCTTGCCAGCGCCGAAAATTAGCTGCAAGACCACCTTTAAATTTCGCAAATCGCCCGCATGTCAGGGAGTCACTCTGACTCTAGACCGAATAGGAGATTATTCATGGGGAACCTACAAAAAAACCTTCCAGTTGTCGCAGTCGTCGTCGGATTGGTCATTCTTGTCGGGATGAATTTTTACAAGGCGATTCCACCTGGCCATGTAGGCGTCGCGACGCTCTTCGGAAACGTAATGCCAGATGGCTACGCGCAGGGGTTGCATATTCCCGTCAATCCGCTGTACCGCTGGACACTCTTTGACGCACGCCAAAAGACACACCTCGAATCGGCAAACGTACCGACTCAGGACCAGTTGCAGACCAAACTTGACGTCAGTGTGCAATACCGAATCGATGGACAGATGGCACCGGAGATTCTCGTGGAGACCGGCGACGAATTCGCAGCGGTTCGTGTCCACCTGATTCCGAAACTGAGATCGGCCCTTCGGGAGCAGGGCAAAAGCATTGTGCGTGCAGAGGATTTTTTCCAGGAAGCAACGCAGGAAACGCTGCAGACTGCACTGACTGATACCTTGCGTGATTTCCTCGCACCGAAGGGCATCATCGTGACCGCGGTCCTGATACGAGACATTACGTTACCGCCATTTATCGTCCAGGCGATCGAAAGAAAGAAGGAGCGTGAGCAGGCTGTTGAAAGGGAGCGAGCAGAGCTGGAGCGCGTTCGCACCGAGTTGCAGCAGCAGGTCGCACGTGCGGGACGCCGGCCGGGAAGCGGCAGTGCAGGAAGCTGAACGAAAGAGAACCCTTGCCGACGCGACGGCGTACGAGATCGAGATGATCAATAAAGCCATCGCAAACAATCCGGCCTATATACAGTTGCAATCGCTCGAGGCGTTGAAGGCAATCTCCAAGGACCCGGCCAGCAAGATCTACTTCCTGGATGGATCGAGTCCGCGCCCGCTGCCGCTGATGCACCTGGGCGATTTAAAAGCGATTCAATAAGGGCAGCGAAAACCGGCTTCAGGCAGGGCCAGCGATCATTTTTCAGGGGCCGGCATGTCCGGCTCCTTTTTTGTGGGTCTACGCGGAAACCTGTGGATCGATATCAGTAAAAACGACTGTAACATACTGTAATCATATGGATAATTGATGATTCAGCAAGCAACAAAAGGTGTTTTGTTTTTGCGTCAGGCAAAAGCCATAAAAGGTCCTGAGGCAATCCATCCTCTGTTTACGTTGGCCGGCTTTGTGGCTTGGGGAAAAGGTGTCAGGTCACTGCGGTCCGATAAAATTGTGACCGGCGTCAAAACGATGCGATGTCTTACCATGAAGTTTGCTATTCGCGGCTGGAAGCCGCTCCTACGATCCTGCCAATGGTAACGTAGGAGCGGCTTCCAGCCGCGATTGCGCATAATGCACCCGCTGCGGGAGAAGGCTTTCAGAAACCATCGTCAAAATCATGTCTCTGAGGACCGAAAGTAACCTGAACCTCAGGCTGCCACCTCACTCGACGGCATCGCTACCAGAGTTTATGGGACAGCAGTGGTGGCAGGTTAATTTTTGCTACCCGGAAATGTCAATATCAACCCACACGAATCCGCGTAGAGCCTTTTTTGTTATCTTCTGTAAGTTAAAGAATAAAAACGATCCTGCAATTTCTCTGGAGTTCACTGCATGGGTAACACGCGCGACAAAATTCTCATGTGCCGACCGGATTTCTTCACGGTCGAATACGTCATTAATCCATGGATGGCCGGGCAAGAGAGTTCACTGGATATCGAGTTGGCCAAAACGCAGTGGCAGTCATTACGGGACACGATCGGGGAATACGCGGAGATAGCCGAAATCGAGCCGCAACCCGGTTTGCCGGACCTGGTTTTCACGGCTAACGCCGGTGCTGTCTACGGTAACAAGGCGATCGCCAGTCATTTCATGCCGCATGAGCGGCGGCCGGAAGAGGTGCATTACAAGAAATGGTTTCGTGACAACGGTTTCGAGCTACTGAATCTGGATGAAAAAATTGGCTTCGAAGGAGCGGGCGATTGCCTGTTTGACAGGGGCGGCCCGTGGTTATGGGTAGGCTATGGCTATCGCACGGAAATCGAGGCACACGCCGAGATTCAGAAGTTCTTCGACGTTGAACTGGTTTCCATTAAGCTGACCGACTCGCGTTTCTATCACATCGATACCTGCTTTTGTCCGCTGACAGACGGGTTCCTGATGTATCATCCGCCGGCATTCGATTTCGATTCCCGAATTGCAATTGAGTCCCGGATCCCACCGCACAAAAGGATCATTGTCGATACCCTGGATGCCGGAAATTTCGCCTGCAATGCGGTCAATGTTGGCGATACGGTAATATTGAACGCGGCATCGGACCCGCTGAAAGCCAGGTTGATGCTGGCTGGTTTCAAGGTGCTGGAAGCTGGGCTGTCCGAGTTCCTCAAAGCCGGTGGGTCGGCAAAGTGCCTGACACTGAAGCTTAAGGAACCGCTAGTGCAGTAACCAGAAAAAGGTGGCTGACGAGAATATGCAGAATGTCCACGCCTCATCAATATTGCATTACGCCGAAAGATCCAGGTGCGCACCTATTTGAAATAACAGTGACTGTTGCCAGGCCGAACCCGTCGGGACAGATTTTCACGATCCCCGCCTGGGTACCGGGAAGCTACATGATTCGTGATCTTGCCCGGCACTTCGTTTCGATTCGGGCGGACGTGGACGGGCAAGAGATCGGCCTGACGAAAATCGACAAGAGCAGCTGGCAGGCGGATGCCTGCGACTCAGCCATTACGCTGACTGCCGAGATTCATGCCTATGACCTCAACGTCAGGGGTGCTCATCTTGATACGACCCACGGATTCTTTGATGGTGCCTGTGTTTTTCCTGCGGTAGTCGGACAGGAAGACCATGTCTGCGAGCTTGAAATCCGGCCGCCCGCCGGCGCAGCGGGCAGCGAGTGGCGTGTGGCGACCTCGATGCAGGTTGTTAAAGCCGAGCAATACGGGTTCGGTACTTTTTCTGCAGAGGATTACGCCGAGCTGATCGACCACCCGGTCGAAATGGGCGATATCCAGATCGGCGAGTTCGAAGCCGGTGGCATTCCGCATGTAATTGCCGTTCGCGGCCACGTGCACTTCGACATGGCTCGAATTTGTCACGACCTCTCGACAATTTGCACCTACCAGCTAAAGCTATTGGGAACGCCAAAGAATTTTGACCGTTATGTGTTCCTCCTGTACGTGCAGCAAGACGCATACGTTGGGCTCGAACACCGATGGTCATGCAGTCTTGCGTGCAGCAGGGCTAACCTGCCCAAGCGCGGCGAGTCCGGTATTAGTCGGAAGTATCGGAAGTTTCTCACCCTGTGCAGCCACGAGTACTTTCATCTATGGAATGTAAAACGCATGAGGCCGGAAAAATTTACTCCTTACGATCTGCGCGCCGAAATACACACCGGTCTTCTTTGGGTTTTTGAGGGTATTACGTCTTACTACGATCACCTGGTGCTGCTTCGCTCCGGATTGATAAGCGAGAAAAGTTATCTTGAACACATCGCACGATCGATCACCCGGCTCACGCAAACGCGAGGAAGGTTCAGGCAGACCATCGAGGAATCGAGCTTTGATACCTGGACCCGCTTTTACCGGCAGGACGCCAATTCAAGCAACGCGATCGTCAGCTATTACACGAAGGGTTCCCTGATTGCCCTCGCACTGGACCTGACCCTGCGGAAAGAGTCGGATGGCAAGTGCACGCTGGACGATGTCATGCGGGAATGCTGGTCGCGCTACGGTGAAGCAACGGAAGGTATGCCCGAGCGCGGACTGGAGACTGTCGCGCGCGCCGTTTCAGGATTGGAGCTCGCCGATTTCTTCGAGCGATTTGTACGAGGTACGACCGATCTCCCGTTGCAGGGACTGCTCAGGGAAGTCGGCGTCAATCTTCATATGCGCCCGGCCGATGACAGTAAGGATGTCGGTGGCAGGCCTTCGGCAGAAGATGCCAGGCCGCCTCCCTGGATTGGTGCCAAACTCGTTGAGCGCGCAGGCGTCAGCAAATTCAGCGTGGTGCACTCGGGGAGCCCCGCAGAAAAAGGCGGCATCGCACCAGGAGATGTCGCTGTTGCCCTCGACGATTTAAAGCTCAACGCTTCAACCCTGGATTCCCGATTACGAGAACATCACGTTGGTGACGCCGTAATCATTTCGGTATTCCGGGACGAACATTTGATCACATTTACGGTCAGGCTTGGCGCGCCACCCGAAGACACCTGTTATCTCGAACTGGAAAGCGATCCCGACGCCGGGACAGAGAAATTACGCACGGCCTGGTTAACGGGCGATTCCAATATATGACGGAGTGTCGTAGGAGCCCGCCCCAGCGGGCGATTCGATGCCCTCACAGCAGTGCCAGTGAGTGCTTCAGTATCTCGATCTGAAATTCTGTTTGCAGTGGCTGGATTTCGCCATCCAGGTGCGACGGCACTGGTCCCTCCGCAATCAAGCTGACCGAATGAACTCTCGCACACGTCACTTCGGGTGCGCTGATATGACTACCCTTGATCAATTGTGGCAGCAACGAAAAAATACGCAGCCGCCCTACGGGCTGAATAAAGACCAGATCGAGAAACCCGTCATCATTCCTCGCCATCGGCGCAATCTGAAACATGCCACCGATGGAGGCGCCGTTACAAACCTCTACGAGGGTAACGGGACCGTCGTACTTGGTTGAGTCGTAGCGCATCCGTACGCCCGGAGTAATTACTCCGTCCCAGACACCCCGGAACACCGCAACGAGGTAAACCAGATCGCCAAGTGGCAGACGAATATCGCGTGCAATGCGATTGATTTTTGCATCAAAGCCAATGCCGGCCCCGTTGGCAAAGTACCGATCATTCATGCGGCCGGCATCTATGTAGCGCAACGGCACGTCACTGCGGATCCGCTCAGCGAGCAACCTGGTTGCATCTTCCCAGTGCAATGGTATTGAACAGGCTTTGGCGAAGTCGTTACCGGTACCGAGTGGAATCACACCGAGTGCAGTTTGCGAGGCGGATCGCAGTATTCCGTTAACTGCCTCGTGAACACTACCGTCGCCGCCGGCAACAATTATTCGATCCGCACCTGCGGATGCAGCCGCAAAAACCTTGCATTCAATATCGCCTGCAGCAGCGCTGCGGATCTCTTCATAGGCAACGCCGCTGTCGGCCAGCAAGCGGCAGATCGGCTCAGCACGCCGGGCGGCGCGTCCCCTGCCGGCGGCCGGATTGATAAAAAGCGGAATGGGGCGGTTTTGCATTATCTGGTCGCCCAATGCATTGGTAGGCTGATGCTACAATGCCCTTCCGTCTGGTACAAAATTGCCCGTTTCGGTAGATGTTAGAACTCAGCGTCAAGTTTCTGCTCAGTTACTTTATTGGCTCGGTGATGGGGTCGATGCTTGTCGGCCGGCTTCGGGGTGGTGTGGATATCCGGACCATGGGCAGCGGCAACGCCGGCGGAACCAACGCACTGCGCACCCAGGGCTGGATTTTCGCACTCGGGGTTTTAATCATCGATATCGGCAAAGGCGTGCTGGGCGCCGGGGTCGTGCCTGCGCTCGACTTGCCATTTATTGCTACCGATCCCGCGCTTTCGCGAGACTGGCTAACGATGTGTTGTGCTGCTGCCGCAGTTATCGGTCATGTCTGGCCAATGTGGTATAGCTTTCGTGGTGGCAAGGGCGCCGCAACGCTGGCTGGTACTCTCGCTGTTTTGTCACCCGATCTGATACTCCCGGTTCTCCTTGTCTGGGCAATTACCCTGACGTCATTCGGTTACGTCGGCCTTGCGACAATGGCTGCCGGAGCCGCCGCACCGACATACCTTGCGGCAACCCGTCTTCCTGAGGATCAGCCACTTTTTATTTATTGCGTCGCCATGGCCCTGTATATCATTTTCAGTCACCGCTCCAATCTTCAGCGCATGCGTGATGGAACTGAATCAAGGCAAGCACGTCTGATGCTGTTTCGAAGACAACGCTAAGCAATGAAATGAGTTTGCTGACTGCTGACAATATTCGTGAGCCCATCAGTGGAGAATCTCTCTCCCATCTCGACATTCTCGAAGTGTTTGCCGAGATCGAATCTACGAATAGTTTTCTCCTCGATCAGCCTTGCCCGTCACCAGGCCGGTATCGCGTCGCACTGACTGAGCACCAGACTGCCGGCCGCGGCCGCATGGGTCGCAGCTGGTGTTCACCGCCGGCGTCCGGACTGTGCATGTCGATGGCATTCACGTTCAGCAGCATGCCGGAGAATTTTCCGAGCCTGTCTCTCGCAGTCGGCATCGGTATCGTGCAAGCACTCGAACGCTTCGGAATTCGCGGTATAAGCGTGAAATGGCCCAATGACATCGTTGCGCGGGGCGGCAAACTTGGTGGCGTGTTGTCAGAAGTCCTGCCTGCGAATGCGCAGGGCGTAACCGTTGTCGTCGGAATCGGCCTGAACATAGACCTCGAAAACACGGACACAGAATCCCGGGTCACGAGTCGCCTCGGCCGGGCGGTTGATCTGGCGTCCTGTTGTGATGAATTGCCTTCCCGTTCTGTTATTTCGGCAGCACTTATTGAGTGTCTCTTTGACACAATGGTTCGTTTCGAGGCCGACGGATTCTCGCCGTTCTATGCAATGTGGCAGAGATACGATTGGCTACGCGGACTTGAGATCACGATCGAAACATTCGATGGGCTGGTCGAGGGAGTTGCCGACGGTATAGACAGCGACGGCGCGCTACTCCTCAAAACCAAAGGCGAATGGAGGCGTTTCACCACAGGCAGTGTGACCCTCAACGGGCAAGCGGATGGCGTTCAGTGACTGATCGCCGGGCGTTGCTGTTTGACGTTGGCAACACGCGTTTGAAATGGGGCGTGCTGGAGAATGATCGAATCGTGCGCAGTGGCAGTATCGATCGTGACAAACTCAAGAGGCAGGGATTCGCGCCACTCACCACCCGCCTGCCGGCAAACGTGGATTACGTATTGGTGAGTAATGTTGCCGGCAGGGCGTTCGCCACCCGTATTGCCGGCGTAATCGGCATCCATTGTGACACCGACATTCACTTTGCCCGATCCGAGAAAGAAGCCTACGGCGTCAAAAGCGCTTACCGTCAGCCAAGACGCCTTGGCGTCGACCGCTGGGTCGCTTTGGTTGGCGCGCGTGCACAGACCGGCTCCGCGGTTTGTGTCGTCGATGCAGGAACGGCGGTAACGATTGACGCGATGGATAATACCGGTCAGCATCTGGGCGGCCAGATTATCCCGGGGCCCAGGCTGATGGCCGCTGCGCTCAGCAGGGAAACAAGCGACATAGGATTGCCCTCAGGAACCCCCAGGGATCCTGGTTCCGGCATGGGATTGTTTGCCAGGAATACCGGCGAAGCAGTACAAAGCGGAACACTAGGTGCTGCCTGCGGCGCAATCGAACGGGCTGCGAAGACCATGCGTGCCGCTGGCCTGCGGCCCAAAATCGTATTGACCGGAGGAGACGCGTCGCGCATCCTAAAGCAGCTTGATTGTAATGTCCTGCATCGGCCGCATCTGGTTCTGCAGGGTCTGGCGCACATGGTGCAAAGCAAGACATGAGAAATATCCTAATGCTCCTGGTGTTGGCAAACGTCCTTTATTTTTTGTGGGACCGTTTCGTCGCAGAAACGGACCAGTCCGGCGTGGACGTAGTTGACGAAAGCCAGCTCGGGCCTCCGCTGGCAGTCTCAAAAACCAGGGTCGCAGAGGCTGCCAGGAGCGTCGGCGCTGTCCTGGGGTCCGGAAAACCTTCGGACCTGGCTGCGGTTGTCGGCAGATCTTGCATCAGCATTTTCTTCAAGATGAAAGCTGAAGCAGAGGGCGCGGTCGCCGCCTACAGAAGCGAAGGTATGCGGGCCAGCTTGCGCAGCACACAGGGACAGATCTTCGTTGGGAACTGGGTGCAGATCAGGAACATACCGAATCTCAAAATCGGTGCTGCGATGATCCAAAAACTTCAACTGGGCGGCATCACAGACACTTATCTGATGGATGACGAGAGCGGTCAATTCAAAATTTCATTGGGTCTTTTCGGCGAAATGAGCCGCGCAGAGAAGATCGAGTTGCAGGCGAAGTCGCTTGGCCTACCGGCGGACATCACCCCGCGAACGCGGGATGCGACGATTTTCTACGTTGATATCGGTTTGCCGCCGGGCAGAGGCGCAGGCGCCATGATTGAGAAATACGGTGAAGTGCGCGTATTGCTGCGCGAAAAAGGGACCTGCCCAAGATCAAACTGAATTCGGGGACAGTTTACTTAATTGCCAAGTCTGATTTTCAAGAGAGTTTACCGCGCCCGGAATCGCCCGATTCAGCAATCAAGTAAACTGTCCCCAGAATGCTCAGTAGAATCAGTGTGCGAGAGGTTTTGGAAAGCGGAATAGTATTAGAAAAGCCGGCATAGCTCAGTTGGTAGAGCAACTGATTTGTAATCAGTAGGTCCCGAGTTCGACTCTTGGTGCCGGCACCAAAAAAACGGGTTTTCGGCGCCATTTTTTACTGCAAAATTGCCGATTTGATAATGGTTGTATCCAGTTCCATACGGGCTGGAATATGATACTCTTCAATAACCTAACAGCAGTAATCAGTTAATGCCGCGCCAATGCAGTCAGTTGTTGGACGCAGTGTCAATAGCACGGTGGTGCGGAACCGTCAGTAAGTGTCGTGATGCGCCTGCATAACATCAAGAATTGCTGTTCTCAGGTATTGGCTGGTCTTCTTGAATCGGACATCAAGCCTCAAAAAGGCAGAACTCCGGGGGAGTAGCAAAATGAAAAACCTGACTTTGCGTCAAGTTATTCTGTTGGCGGGCACACTTTTGGCCAGCGTGAGCGCGTCTTTTCTCGCGCCACAGGCACAGGCCCAGGACCAATTAGTTATCGAGGAAATCATCGTGACCTCACAGCGCCGGTCGCAGTCGGTGCAGGAAGTGCCGATCGCGATTACCGTGATTGCGGATACCATGCTCAGAATCTCCGGGATCGACGATATCAAAGAGCTGACACAGCTAGCCCCTTCATTGCAGGCGTCCTCGACCAACAGTGAAACCCAGGGCACGGTTATCCGCATCAGGGGAGTTGGTACACAGGGGAATAATCCTGCGTTTGAGTCTGCCGTCGGCGTATTCATCGATGGCGTTTATCGTTCCCGTCCCGGAGCCGCATTGGCAGAATTGCTGGACGTAGAACGCATCGAGATCATGCGTGGCCCACAGGGAACGCTGTTCGGGCGCAACACCTCCGCCGGCGCAATCAGCATAATCACGGCGAAACCGCAATTCGAATCCGGCGGCTATGTCGAGGCAACGTACGGAAATTTCAATGCCTACGATGTGCGGGGATCCGTCTGGGGACCGCTCGTCGAGGATAAGGTCGCAGTGCGTCTTAGTGGATTGATCGGCAGCCGTGATGGTTTGCTCGATGACCTCACCTCCGGCAACGATATCAACACGCGCGATCGCAATATTTTGAAAGGGCAGGTGTTATTCACGCCAAACGAGGACGTTGAGCTGCGTATCATTGCCGATTTCAGGAGCACCAGCGAGGATTGTTGCTATGCCGTACATTGGGACGAGCGACCCCTGGGAGGCGCTCCCGCCCCAATCATTACCAACCTCCTGGAACCTGGCGGACAGGTGTCACCGCCTGATCCGTTCGCACGCAATGCGGTGGTAACGGCCGGCCGGCCTTTGCAGCAGGATGTTGACGACTGGGGCGTGTCGGCGGAGTTGACGTGGCAACTCGGTGACGTCGAGTTGACGTCCATTACTGCACTCAGAGACTTCACGTCTGATCGACACCAGGACATCGATTTCACCGGTGCCGACTACCTGGACAATATCCGCAAAGACGAACTCGAGAATTTCACTCAGGAGTTCCGTTTGGCTGGAGAAAATGGGCGGCTGAACTGGATTATCGGCGCATTCTACGAAGATGAGACGATTTCCCTGACCGGTTCGGTCATCCATGGCGCGCAATACGAGTCATTCATCAATGCACGGCTGGGACCGCTCGTCGCCGCCATTTTTGGCCCCAGTCTTGGCGTCAGCAATTACACGGAACTTGCCGCTCTAGTGAGTGGCGGCGCTGTTGCGCCGGGCACCGGTTGGGCAGACGGCACCGGTGCTATCAATGATCGATTTAAATCGGATAATTCATCGCTCGCCATATTTACCCACAATGTCTTCGAGTTGACCGACAGGCTGGATCTGACTTTGGGCTTGCGCTGGACCCAGGAAGACAAACGCGGCACTTCCAATCTCAATCTCGATCCTGCCAACTCCCCAGGCTGCCTCGCCGTACTGCCTGCATTCCAGGCGTTGCCGAACTTCACACTGGACGACATCGGAGCCGCGCCGGGCGATTTGCGTCGCGTGAAGGACGTGCTGTCTTCTCTCGGTTGCTTAGGGATTACCTCCCCCGGTTTCGAGTTTGATCTCGAGCAGAACGATGACGAGGTGTCGGGAACTCTTGGCCTTAGCTTTCACCCTAATGACGACGTCATGTTTTTTGGCTCCTACAGTCGCGGCTTTAAAGCCGGCGGCATCAATCTTGATCGGGCAGGCACCGTTCTGAGCCTGACCGGGGATAATGCGGACCCGCTGAATTTCCTCGACCCGCGCTTCAAGCCCGAGACTGTCGATGCGTATGAGTTGGGATTCAAAAGCAGCATCTTTAACGGCCGCGCAATCTTGAACGTTGCTGTCTTTCTCGAGCAGTTCGAGAATTTTCAGCTCAATACTTTCACTGGATTCAGTTTTATTCCTGAATCGGTGGAAGAGGTCGAGACAAGTGGCGTCGAAGTCGATCTGCAGGCACGGCTGACCGAGAACCTCGAGCTGCTCCTGGGCGTCGCTTACGCAAAAGCCGACTATGGCGATAACCTGACCGATGTTTCCAATAAGCTAGCCAATGATCGCGGCTTCCGTACCGGCACGTCTCTGCTGCCGGAAGTAAGTGCATTGTCCGGACATCAACTGACAAATGCACCGCGCAGCGTGGTGACGGCCAGCCTGACGTGGCGCAAACCGCTAAACAACAACCTAGAGTTGCTCATTAACGGCACCGCGCGCTGGCAGGATGACATCAACACCGGATCAGACCTCGATCCGGAGAAGGACGAGCCTGCTTATACGCTCGTCAATGCAAGGATTGGCCTGGGCCAGGCCGAGGGCACCTGGTCGGTGGAAGCCTGGGCTAATAACCTGCTTGACGAGGAGTTTGCGCAGGTTGCGTTTGATATTCCGCTTCAATCCGATAACGGTTTTGGCGCATTCCTTGGCGAGCAGCGGACTTATGGTGTGACATTTCGCTACAACTTCTAGGGGCGAATCTTTACGAGTGCAAAAAAGGGCGCGTCTCACGACGCGCCCTTTTTAATGTTTCCAGTCCTTTCAGAAAAATATTCGTCAGCCGGTTTCGGCGGTCTCGGCCCGCTCTGTCGCTGCCCGTGATGCCTGGCGATGCAGGAAAACAGCCACGCCGAAAATAGTGCTTATAAGGCCGCAGGCGATGTACAGTGATGCTCCGGGGGCAGTGACACCTGTATAGAGAGTCCCGGAAAGGAAAAGCACTCCACCCAGGATGTAGTTATAAGGCAGACTTTCATAAAGCGGCGCAGGCAACCACATGGCAAATCCCTCTGCATTGAGCGTTCCTCAGGATAAACAGTA
>Ga0209987_10000078_pt1 | contig 42307 bp, 38 predicted proteins | sample N074metaG_FD_182134 | JGI IMG/M metagenome (GOLD analysis project Ga0209987, IMG submission 182134) | Deep subsurface microbial communities from Kermadec Trench to uncover new lineages of life (NeLLi) - N074 metaG (SPAdes) (version 2) | ecosystem: Environmental > Aquatic > Marine > Ocean trench...
CTTATCGAAGCGCGAGAAGACCTCATGCACCGATCTGCCGTAGGCCTTTTCCATGATCTCGATGGCCTGCTCCGCAGGAAACGGCGGCACCCGGTCCTGCAACATTGCGAGTTCGTCGGCTATGTCCGGGGGCAGTAAATCGCGCCGCGTAGAGACTGCCTGCCCGAATTTGACGAAGATCGGGCCGAGTTCCTGCAGGGCAAGCCTGATCCGTTTGCCGAGGGGCTCCGAGCGATCGCTGCTGCGCGGAAAAAAATAAAAGAAAAACCGCAGTGGCCGCAGCAAGTGCGTTTTCCTGATGAGGTCATCCAGCCCGTGCCGTACCAGAATTCGCTGAATCCCTATCATTCTCGCTATCGTTTTAGTCCGCCACATGACTCAGTTTCCGCGCTCCGTTTCGAGGCGCTTCACGCGCGCCTCAAACCTGGCGACGTCGTCCCGCAGTGATTCGACTTGCTTGCGAAACACGTCTGTTTCGTAGCGGCTCGGCACTGTGCGACTTTCCTCCTGCAGGTATTCAGTGACATTCTGTCGCAGTGTGCTTCGGACGTCCTTTCCCCAGCGCCCAACGTTGCGTGCAAATTTGCCGATCGTGTGCGCGACAACGTCACCGACAGCGCCAGACAGCTCCTCTTCGAGATCAGGACGCCCGTAGCGCAGTAAATTTTGAAATTGCGCCGCAAGTTCTGCATCACCCGTCAAATCAACCGCACCATCCCGAATCACGGCGTCGCCGTCCCGGCCTGCGAGCCTGGCCAATGACAGCAGGGATCCCGATACGACAACGTCGGGATCGTCGCTATACTCGCTGGTAAGAAATATTTCGCCGGGCCCGACGATGATAAACATAGCCAGCGAAGTATCTTTCACGCGGACCGCAAACACGCGGTCCTGCAGTGCGGCACACAATTCGCGCGCCGGCGTTTTGGCCTGAATCTGCCGATTGAGCAATGCCGCGAGCGGCCGCAGAAGTGTCTCAAGCGGATTCATTCAGATCTTGTATCCGATGTGCAGGGCAACTATGCCGCCCGCCAGATTGTGATACCGGCAACGCTCGAACCCCGCGTCGCGCAGCATGTCTGTCAGAGCGTCCTGGTCTGGGTGCATGCGAATCGACTCGGCCAGGTATTGATAACTTGCCTCATCGTTGGCCACGAGCTTGCCAAGAAATGGCAGTATCTTGAAAGAATACAGATCGTATGCGGGTTTGATCGCAGCGGACGGTTTGGAAAATTCGAGAATCAGCAATTTGCCGCCTGGCTTCAGGACCCGCAGCATGGAAGCAAGGGCTTTTTCCTTTCCTGTGACGTTTCGGAGGCCAAAAGCGACCGTAATGCAGTCAAAACTCGAACCAGCGAAAGGCAGGCTCTCAGCATCGACCTGAACGATCGAAAGGTTTCCGGCAACCCCCGCATCGATCAACTTGCTGCGGCCCTGTTGCAGCATGCTGGCATTGATGTCGGCAAGTACGACATGCCCGCTGCTGCCGACCTGTGACGCAAATTTGCCGGCAAGATCACCGGTACCGCCGGCAAGATCGAGCACCGCCTGACCGCGCCGGATGGCCGCCTGCTCGATAGTGAAGCGTTTCCACAGCCTGTGCAGGCCGCCTGACATCAGGTCGTTCATCAGGTCATAACGGCCTGCTACGGAATCGAAGACACCTTTGACACGCCGCGCCTTGTCTTCGACGGGCACGGTTTCAAAGCCAAAATGTGTCGTTTCCTTGCTCATCGCGTCAGCCGTTCGTAGCGGGTCGCCGAGCATACCCTGCCGCCTTCAGGCGGTCGAGATAAGCGTGCCATTTGCTGTCCCGCTCTGCGCCGAGGTCGTAAAGATATTTCCAGGTGTAGAGCCCGGTATCGTGACCATCGTCGAAGACCAGGCGTACCGCATAATGTCCAACCGGCTCGATGGCCGTGACCTGAACATTCTCCTTGCCGGTCTGCAGGACTTCCTGTCCGGCGCCATGGCCCTTGACCTCCGCTGATGGTGAATGAACGCGCAGGAACTCGAATGACAGTTCAAATCGATTGCCATCATCGAAAGCAATGACGATTTGCCGCGATTTTTTTTGCAGCCTTATTTCTATCGGCGTGTAGTCCACGGGCTGATTCTTGTATTAAATATCGGCCATACTGCTAGAGAATATATCTGCTCAGGTCCTCGTCTTTTGATAGCTCGGCCAGGTGGTCATCAACGTATCCGGCATTAATCTGCACGTGCGATCCGCTCTTATCCGAGGCCTCGAAGGAAATCGTTTCGAGCAGGCGCTCCATCACGGTATGCAGGCGGCGGGCACCGATGTTCTCAGTGTTCTCATTGACGGTGTAGGCAACCTCGGCCAACCGGCGCACACCGCTCTCGACAAACTCCAGGCCGACTTCCTCGGTCGCAAGCAGGGCTATGTATTGTGAGGTCAGCGATGCATCCGGCTCAGTAAGAATGCGCACGAAATCTTCGGTAGTCAGTGACTTCAGCTCGACCCTTATCGGGAACCGTCCCTGTAGCTCCGGAATCAGATCGGATGGTTTGGATACATTGAACGCGCCGGACGCGATGAACAATATGTGATCGGTTTTGACCATGCCGTACTTGGTGTTGACAGTCGAGCCTTCAACCAGTGGCAGCAAATCCCGCTGTACGCCCTCGCCCGATACATCGATGCCAACGGTCTCCGAACGCCGCGCGACTTTGTCGAGTTCATCGAGAAACACAATGCCCTGTTGCTCGACAGCCTCGAGTGCGCGTGACTTCAGCTCCTCTTCGTCGATCATCTTGGCCGCTTCTTCGTCACTTAGCAGCTTCCGCGCTTCTCTGACTTTCAGCTTTCTGGCCTTCTGGCGACTGCCGCCCAGATTCTGGAACATGGCCTGCAACTGGCTTGTCATTTCCTCCATGCCGGGTGGCGCCATGATCTCGATACCCACCGGAATTGCCTGAACGTTTATCTCGATTTCCTTATCGTCGAGCTTGCCTTCGCGCAGCATTTTTCGAAATTTCTGGCGCGTTTCGCTTTCCTGAGGCTCCGGCTCACCGTCGGCGGTAAAGCCAACGCCTCTCGGTGACGAGGGAAGCAAGGCGTCGAGGATTCGCTCTTCCGCGGCGTCCTCGGCCCGGTGACTGACTTTCGCCATTTCCTCTTCCCGGGTCATTTTGACTGCAATGTCCATCAGGTCGCGAATAATGCTGTCTACCTCGCGGCCGACGTAACCGACTTCAGTAAACTTGGTCGCTTCAACTTTAATAAAAGGTGCTTTCGCCAGCTTCGCCAGTCGCCTGGAAATTTCGGTCTTACCGACGCCGGTTGGTCCGATCATCAGAATATTCTTCGGCGTGATTTCGCTGCGGAGCGGTTCATTAACCTGTACGCGGCGCCAGCGATTCCGCAGTGCGATGGCAACCGCTCTCTTCGCCTCGTCCTGTCCGACAATATGTTTGTCCAGCTCCTGGACGATTTCTCTTGGTGTCATTTGTGACATGAGTGATATCCGTTACGAATCTGTGCGGGGCAGCTCTTCGATCGCGATGTTCTGGTTCGTGAAGACGCAGATGTCGCCTGCAATATTAAGTGCTTTCTCAACAATTTCCCGTGCACTCAGATCGGTGTTATTAAACAGCGCCAATGCCGCAGCCTGAGCGTACGGGCCTCCGGAGCCGATGGCCATTAAATCGTGTTCCGGCTCGATCACGTCACCGTTCCCGGAGATTATGAATGAACTCTCTTCATCAGCAACGCATAAAAGTGCCTCAAGTCGCCGCAAGCGCCGATCCGTACGCCAGTCCTTCGCCAGCTCAATTGCGGCGCGGGTTAGATTGCCGTATTGCTCCAGCTTGGTTTCGAAAAGTTCGAACAGGGTAAACGCATCGGCGGTGCCACCGGCGAATCCGGCGATTACGCGGCCGCCAGCCAGGGTCCTGACTTTGCGGGCATTACCTTTCACGACGGTATTGCCCATACTGACCTGACCATCACCGGCGATTGCAACCTTGCCGTCGCGACGTACCGAGATAATTGTCGTCCCTCGAAATTGTTCCATTTAGTTGATCCTTGAGAGCAGAGACTGTAGGAGCCCGCCCCGGCGGGCGATCTTCGCTCCGCTGGCGTGGCGGATTCGTCCTTAACAAACATTAACCGGCATAGTTGAAAACATGCCGGACATTGTTTGTCGCCCGCCGGGGCAGGCTCCTACGGTGCTTTCCCACAATATTTAACAGCCGAACAATCGGAATTTCCCGTCCATTCTAATCATTCAGGCGTTTTTTTGATTCGTGCCCGTGGGTGGGTTTTGTCGTATATCTGGGCCAGGTGCTGGAAGTCAAGGTGTGTATACACCTGGGTGGAGCTGATGTCGGTGTGGCCGAGGAGTTCCTGGACGGCGCGCAGGTCGTGGCTCGATTCCAGCAGGTGAGTGGCAAAAGAGTGCCTGAACAGGTGTGGATAGACTTTGGTGCTGATGCCCTGTTTTTTTGCCCAGTAATCAACACGGGCCTGCACGGAGCGCGGGCTTATGCGGGTTCCTTGCCTGCTGACAAAAAGGGCGGTCTCGTCGTTGGTGGCCAGTGTGACCCGTTCCTTCAACCAGGCGGCCAGCGCCTCGAGGGCGTGTCGCCCCACTGGCAGGATACGATCCTTGTTGCCCTTGCCGGTCACGCGGGCAGTCGCATCGGCAATATCAACGTCGCCAAGATTGAGATCTGTCAATTCCGCCAGCCGCAACCCGGACGAATACATTAACTCGAGCATCGCCCGGTCGCGCGCCACTAACGGCCCTTTGCCGGAGAAGTTCAGGAGACGTGCCATCCGGTCGGCATCGAGGTTCTCCGGCAGCCGCTTGCCTGATTTTGGTGCGCTGACCGACGCTACCGGGTTCGTTTTGACATGTTTCTCCCTCAGCAAGTATCGGAAAAATGTTCGCGCGGCGGAAAGCCGGCGCTGGATGCTCCTCGGGGAAAGGCCCTTTCGAAATGACGAAGCCGCATACGATCTTACGGTGTCGTGATCGAGCTCTGGCCACCGTTCGATATCGATCTGCTCGCAGAAGTCTTGCAGCGAGATCAAGTCACGCCGGTAGTGTTTGCAGGTATGCGCCGAGAGCCGGCGTTCGTATTCCAGGTGCCGGATAAACTTGTTGATCCAGTCTCGCTCACTGTTGATCACAATGCGGTTCTGCTAGTAGCGCTTTAGGGCTCCTGCTACCAATTCGCCCAGGCGAGTCAGAAAATCGATACTCATTCCCGGATGAAAATGATTCGCATCAACGCTGCCGATGGCAAGGAAGCCGACTTCTGATTTGTTGCCCAGGGGAATTAACGCAGCCGAACCAACCTCGTCAGTCTCTTTGCCGAACAGGAAGTCCCGTTGTGCATCCCGAACCTGACCGCAACGTGGTCCGCTACCTTCTAGAAACGTCTCGAAAGCTTTTAGAGACTCGTCGCTTCGTTCTACGGCCAGGAAAAACCGGCCAACATCAATGTCTTTGAACATTTCGGGGTTACCGAACAGCACCAGGATTGACTGGTCGGCGCCAAATCCGGCCCGCAGCGATTCCTCGACACATCTGACTGTTCCGCTGAGGTCCGAAGCTGCAAGCATTTGCAACGCCAGTTGGTGAATCTTGACTGCCAGCGTGTCATTTGCTCTCGCGACCTCGATCAGGTCCTTCAATTGTTGCTCGAGTTTCAGGTCTCTTTGCCGCAGGACCGAAACCTGGCGCTCAACCAGCGAAACTGTGCCACCGGCGACGTGCGGCAGTCGGAGCGAGCCAAGAAGTGCACTGTGTCGTTCGAAAAAATCCGGGTTCTCCTGGAGAAAGTCGCGGACTGCATTCTCTGACAGTTCTTCCTCGATAAAATCCGGATTGCGCTGCGTGCTCATAGGCCTGAATTTCCCCTGGTATCAAGATTTCCTGCGGATCCGTGACCGTTTGTCCTGGCTCGGTTGCAGCTTAACACGACTTCGCGGTTCGACTGCGCCCGGCAAAATGGGACGATGGACTTTTGCGGCCGGCGACGGTAGTTTACATAAACTGATTATCACAGCAAAAAATATTCTCCCAAGGACTACCAATGCGGCACATTATGGTCATGAACGCCAAGGGCGGCTGTGGCAAAAGCACCCTTGCGACGAATATCGCTTCCTATTTTGCTGACGCAGGATATGGGGTCGCGCTGGCCGACTATGACCCGCAGCGCTCCAGCATTGACTGGCTCGAACGGCGCCCGTCCAATCGTCCGGCGATCGCAGGTTTGGAGGCATACAAGGATGGCCTGAGGCATGCGCCACGCGGTGCGGATATTCTCGTCATTGATGCGCCGGCGCGATCGCACGGCAAGGAACTGACGGACCTGGTCAGGCATGCCGAGACGATCGTTGTTCCGGTCCTGCCCTCGACGATCGACATGCAGGCATCGGATCGCTTTATCAAAGAACTGAAGGCGGTCGGCAAGATTGATCGCAAAGAGGCCAAGATCGGCGTGGTAGCAAACCGGGTTCGCGAATATACCCTCATATTCGAAGAACTCGACGAGTACCTGACATCGGCGAAAGTGCCCTACATTGCTGCCTTACGCGAAGCCCAAAATTACATCAGGGCATACACCCGCGGACTTGGAATTTTCGAGTTGCCGGAATATCTGGCATGGCCCGACTGGGAGCAGTGGGCACCACTGACCAGGTGGCTGCGCAGCGTTCGCAGTCAACCGTAGGAGAACCCGCACCGACGGACGATTTCTGTCGTCGATGAGGGCACTGAGGGTTTGTCGACTAAATGGGGTCAGAGCCCATTATCTTCTTCTCATTTTCTTCGTTTTCTTGGTCAGACTCTGACCCCATTTAGTCGTCGCCCGGATCAGGATCGAGATGCGGTATCGCGGGTAGCGGCGAGCGTGCGACGAGATCCAGACCAGCCCGATAGGCCTCGGCTGCCGCATCGTTTTCTCCGAGCCGGTTCAGGAGACGGCCGTAATCCTGGTATGCCTCCGGAGTCGGACGAATCGAGATGACCGTCTCCAGGTAACTGCGGGCTTTACCCCAGAGTTCATTGCGCAGACAAAGCCGCGCTGCCGCAAGCAACAACTCAGCATCGTCACTGTGGTTCCTGAGCCAGTTCTCGGCTTTCTTAAGCTGCCGGGGTGCATCGCTGCCCTCGACAATGCCGAACAATCTCACGAGTTCCGGCCGCCACTCACGGCGCAGGTCGGCGGCGAGTTCCTTCTCTGCCAGGGCATGCAAACCGGTGCGGATCAGGCTGCTGTAATAGGTTTCAAGCAGTCCTAAGTCCTTTCTCTGGTCTTTCGAAACATTCTTCCAGGCGGCCAGGACGGCTTCGCCGTCCGCGGACAATTCAAGATGTTCCTGATGTGCCCTGAGTGACCACCTGGTCAGTGTCGCGTCGTCAAGTCGTCCGTATTTCCTGAGCTTGGGCAGGAGCTCGGACAGGTGCGGCCAATCTTCGAGCCGGTAGTAAAGGCGGCCGAGCAGAGCCAGTGCATGGCTGTGATTCGGCGAGTTCTCCTCGATCTGCCGAAGCGTGGCAAGCGCCGGCTCATACTGCGCCTGGTCGAGCTGTAATTCGGCCTGCGTCAACAATACCGCGTTGGCGGCCTCGGGCAGATTTTCGTATGCCTCACGCAGCCATCGATCGCGCCGCTCATCCTCTCCGAGCAAGTGTGCGGCGCGCGCCGCCTGCAAATAGTTAAGAAGTGGTGCGTCGCTGACATCGGCAGACCGTGCAAGCAGGCGTTCACCTTTCGCAAAATTACCTTCTGCAACTTCTATGACACCGCGGGTCAATTTTTGACCAGCGCGACCGGTTCGATAACGGCCCGCCGCTTCGCCAAGTTTTCGCGGAGCGCGAAAGAGTTTCACAATCAACCAGGCAGACACGATAGTCAGGAAAAACAGTGCCAAAAGAACCGGCACCGACATCTCGATCAGGTAGCCGCGAAAACTGATGACGACATAGCCGGGGTCGGCCAACAACAGGTTAGCGGCGAGTGCACTGATTACCAGCGCAATGATGACGAGCAAGCCGAATTTCATTGCCCGGGCTCGTCTGCCGGCTCGTCTGCTGGTTCCACGACAGGTGCAGCAACTACGTTGGCCAGTGCATTGAATTGTCGCAAAAGGCGCAGGGACTCTGAGATATCCGGTGCGGCAACAGATAACACGCTGCCACGGATGTCGGTGATTGTTTGCAGCGCACTCTGCACCGGGTTGCTCCCGGCGTCGTAGTACTCGGTGAGCCAGGCGGCGGCGTCATCCAGGCTTTGTTGAAAAATGGTTTCTTCGCCGCGCAACATGGCGAGCCTGGCTGCCTGTAACTGCAACGCCAGGTTTGCGCGCAAAAAGTACTGTGCTTCCGGCGCGATGAGCGGCTTCAGGGCCTCATCTGCGCGCCGCACTGAAACGATACCCTCGAACGCGCTCCTGAGAGACGCAAGCGCCCGGTCGGTGCCGGTCAACTCCGGGTCAACCACAGCTCTGTCGTCCCCGGGCAGGCCAATTTCCTGTCTTAGCGGCAGGGAATCGACGACAGCCGCAAGACTGGCAAGCGTTAGCGTTACGCCCTCGGTGTCAGGCTCGTTCATGGCGCCCAGCGCGCGCAATTCGTTGGCAAGTGCCCGCCGGACATCGGTGAGCGCAGGATTGGCAAGCTGCAACAGGCGCTCATCGGCGAGACCGAGAGCGAGACTTGCCAGCCGAGGACTGCCGGCGAGCTGCAATTGAGCATTCGCAATCTGCATATAATATTCGGCCTCGGCCAGAAGCCAGGCAATTCTTGCGCCGGTTGAAATGCCCTGTAGCGAGGAAACGCTACCCTCGATCGCGGACACGCGGCCGGGGAGAGATTCTATCTGCCCTAACCGGTCGCCATAGCGGCGCTCGATTGCCGCGATTTCACTGTCCCGCGCAGCGAGTTGAGCAGACATCGCTGTCAGGTTTTGCTCCAAAGAGGCCACTGAATCCCGCATGGCACGGACGGATGATGTAATCGCGGCGACTTGTTGCTTGATTGCAGCGGCATCTTCACGGCTGTCACCAGCGGCGCCTCGATCGCCGAAAAAATCGACGCCGAATGCCGCCAGTGCGAGAACCGCCGCGACAAGAGCCAGCCAGGCAACCAAGCCGCCACTTTTCTTTTGCGGAGTCGCCTCGGGTGTCGTTACCTGTATTGAAGGTTCGGGACTGGCTGATTCCATGCCTGAGCTTTCTTCCCCAACGGATTTTGAACCGACGGGCTGATCAAGTACGCCTTCGAAAGTTGCGTCTTCGGTAGTGGCTTTAGCCTGACCGGTTTTTTTCTTCGAGGTTGTTTTCTTTTTGCTCATGAAATCTATCCGGTTTGCCACAGCCTGATCAGCGTGTTGATCATGGTCGGCGCTTGCGGGCCAGGGGCAAGCGCGGTTGCGATTCCGGGAATCAGCTCGCTGGCAGTTTGTAACACACGAGTGCCGGGTGCCACCAGTGTCGAACGGCGCAACAGGCTTAAGGCTTGCGAAGGCATTATCTGCACCAGGCATTCGAGGGTTTCCACGCTCATAACGGTGACAAACCGGATCCTCCCCTCCCCCAGCGCGGATTCGAGATTTTCCAGCTCGTCCGGCGTGGGTTGATACGGCGTGCGTTCGTAAACGCAAAGATAATCCACGTTAGCCCCGCGTTCTCTCAATGTTTCCGCCAGCAGCTCGCGGCCGCTTTGACCGCGCACGATCATGACGTTCCTGCCCTCGACATCCTGCAGTGCAGCATGTTCTAAAAGATGCTCGCTGTCGAAACCATGCTCAGGAAAAATGTCGACGGTCCCGCCAGCGGACTCGATGGCATGCCGGGTCGCCGGGCCGACGGCGGCGATCCTTGCGTGGCAGTCTTTTACCGCTGCCAAACCGTGAGTGACCGCATTCCTGCTTACGAATACGATGATGTCCGGTTCAGCAAGCGTTGCCAGTTCCTGGCGAATGTCATTCATGTCACGGCCGATAATGTCGATGGCCGGAAAATGAAAAACATCGCCACCTGCCGCTTTTACACCGGCCGCCAGTTCCTGCGATTGATGCTCCGGCCGTGTAATCAGTACGCCGCACCCGGCAAGACCGGCGTCGCTCACGATTGCGCCTCGCCGAGAAGCTCGCCCGCGCCCTGGTCCAGCAAGCGCTGTGCGACCTGTGTGCCAATCGATTCAGCCTCGCTCGAGGGACCTGTCGAGCGCTCGCGAAGAATCCTGCGACCGTCAGTCGATGCAACCAATGCGTCAATCGTCAGTATCCCCTCGGCGATCGCCGCCAAACTTGCGACCGGCGACTGGCAATTCGCGTTGAGTGTCAAGGCCACGGCCCGTTCGGCTAGCGTCGTCATCCTGGTCTCTGCATGCCCGAGCGGGGCCAGCAAATCGCGAAGGTCGTGCCGGGTCTGGTCGCACTCGATCCCGATTACTCCCTGGGCCGCCGCCGGCAACATTTGCTGCGGCCCGAATTCTTCACTGATACGTGATTCGAGGCCAAGGCGCTGCAAGCCTGCGCTTGCGAGGACGATTGCCTGGTAGTCACCGTCATCCAGTTTGCCCAGGCGGGTCGTGACGTTGCCGCGCAGCGGTTTGACCGTCACGTCGGGACGCAGGGCGAGCAATTGTGCTTGCCGGCGCAGGCTGGAGCTACCGATAACAGCGCCCTCAGGCAATGCGGAGAGTCCGCAAGCAGTCGCGGATACCAGGGCATCGGCGGGGCTGGCCCGCTCGAGAAAGGCGGCGATACAAAAGCCGGCCGGCATTGCCGCAGGAACGTCCTTCATTGAATGCACGGCAATGTCTGCTTCCCCTGCCTGCATCGCGATTTCAAGTTCTTTGATGAACAGGCCCTTGCCACCTATCTTTTGCAGACTGTTGTCGAGAATTTGGTCACCGCGAGTTGATAAAGGGACCAGTGTGACCTTCGATACCTCTGGCAGTTCATCAAGCAGGCCCGCAACGTGTTTGGCCTGCCACAGTGCAAGCTCGCTTTTGCGCGTCGCAATTCGGATTTCCACGCACCCTACCCTTTTTTCAGGCGGCGTTTGACGTTTGTCAGGTGGCGCCGACTCACAATGAGTTTCTCGTCATCCTCTGTGCTGCCGCCGCGAAGCATCACCTGCGTTCGCCCGTCCTCGGCTTTTCTCAGCGATTCGATGCTTGATACAGCAACCAGCGCCCCACGGTGAATTCTTACGAACGTGTCGGCAAATTCCTCTTCAAGCACCTTCAACGAGTCGTCGATGAGATCCTGCCCGTTGGCGTGAAAGACACTCACATACTTTTGGTCCGCGAGAAAATACTGTACGTCGCCGACAGAAATCAATTTCAACTCACCCTGCGATTGCTTGCATAAATGTTTGCGGCGATCGGATATGCCGGATTTCCTTGCAACGTCACCGAGAACGCTGTTGCTGAGGCGCCCCGCCAATTCAAGCGCCTGATCAAGGCGCTCGCGCCGCACCGGCTTCAGCACATATCCTATGGCGCTGGCTTCGAATGCCTCGATGGCATACTCATCATAGGCAGTTGCGAAAATGATCGCCGGTGGATTCTCAAACGTATTCAAATGTTGCGCTGTCTCGATGCCGCTGAGACCGGGCATACGAATGTCCAGCAATACGACGTCGGGCGCGAGTTCTGCCGCCAGTTCGAGCGCCCGCTTGCCGTTTCCGGCTTCGCCAACAACCACATGTGCGTGGTCTTCCTCGAGCAGTCGCCGCAACCGGTCGCGCGCCGGCGCTTCATCGTCGACGATCAATATATTCACGTGGTGCTCTCCTCACAGGGAAATTGCAATTGCACCTTGTAGTCGCTGTCTGTTTCCTCGACATCGACCGTTGCCCGATTGCCGTACGCCAGCTCGAAGCGCTGCCGGATATTGGCCATCGCCATCTTGTTGCCGTCCTTCCTGCGCACCCGATCGGGCGCGACCGGATTTCTGATAGTGATGTGCAAGTCGTCATTTATACGTCTGCCAGTGACCTTGACCTCGCCGCCGTCCGGTAGTAACTCGATGCCATGGTAGATCGCATTTTCCAGCAAAGGTTGAATGGTCAGGCTCGGAATCAGCGCACGCATCGGCAACTCGTCGATGTCCCAACGGACTGAAAGCCGATCGCCAAGGCGAAGTTTCTCGATGCGCTGGTAAATTGCGGCAACTTCCAGTTCTTCTTTCAATGTCGTCCGGTCTTTAGGTGCGCTGAGGTTTGCGCGCAACAGATCGGCAAGATCCTCGATGGCCTCCTCGGCCTTTCCTGGATCGCTCCTGGTGAGTGAAGCGATCGTATTCATGCTGTTGAAAAGAAAATGCGGGCGGATCAGGGCTTGCAGTGCGCTGATGCGTGCCTGTGCTTCGAGCATGATACTGCGGCGCCACTCACTTGATACGTACAGGTAGCGCATGGCAAGTGCAATAACAATGGAGCTGATTGCAATCGTACGCAGTAGGAAACCGGCGCGCGTGTCATCGATGATGACAGCCTCAGCAAATCTCACGGTAAGCCCATAGGTCACTATCGCGAGCACGATGCACGTCACCTCGAGCAGCACAAAACAGATAACGAAGGCCTGCGTATTGCCCTGTCTCTCAGCCCATGGTCGAATGCGGCACATCACTGCGGTCCCGGCCAACGCAAGCCAGAGCAGGTACATCGACATCTTCGACAGTTCGGTCAAAAAAGCACCGGCTTCGAACGATGCCAGCGTCAGGACGATTGCTACCAACTCCGCGACCAGCAGGATCACGAGGATGGTGCCGGCGGCACAAAAGTCGGGCAGTATTGCTTGGGAGTATTTATCGTCGGCTTCGGGTGCTGAGGCCAAGTGTGGTCCTCCTCACGAATGAAGTTGGCATTGTAACGCCAAGAAATAGGGGACAGTTTACTTATTTAGAAAAAGGGGCCTAGGCCCCTTTTTCTAAATAAGTAAACTGTCCCTGAGACTAGGAAGAACAGAATTCCTGAACCTGGTTTTCGACCCGTTCCCGGGCTGCCAGCGTCTCATCTTCGTCGAGATAAACACGCTCGCCACTCTCGTCTTCGCGATAGAGGCGCCGGGAAGTTATGTATTTCTGCAGTTGTGCCCGGTAGCTGCTGCACAATCGCGCACGCTCTTCGGCCTGTGCCTGTAATTCTTCAGGTGATGGACCTTCAGGCGTTGCCGCAGCCTCTTCTTCCGCAACCTTTGCGGCTGCACTGGCACGGGCCTGCATCATCGCCTGAATACGTGCAGGATCGGTAGGTTTCGACTGGATCGCGAGGCGCTCCGGCTGTTCACCGGCAGGGCGATCTTCGAAATGGACATTGCCTTCCTCATCCGTCCACTTGTAAATATCGCCTGCAACAGCAATTTCGGCCGCGGAAACAACCAGCATCAGAACAACAGCGATTGGCAGGTAACGCATGATGACCATCCTTTGACTGTAGTCCCGGATCTTGTCCGCCCGGGTGAGTCTCAATCTCTCAATTAGCCTCAGGCATTGCACGATAACGTATTAGATCATGTCGATCAGCGCATTGTCGTGTCGGCAGTCACAGGATCTCTCATAGCAGGGTCAACATGAAAAAGGCGCGCCCGCCTGGCTGCCGGGGAGACGCCGCAAAACGTAGGTGCCGGGCGGTTTTTCACCGTTTGAGCGCTGCTAGCCCCCGGTAAAGCGGGCAACCTGGAATCTTGGTCGATGTACTTATATGGGCTATAAAGCCCGCATAGATGCTGCTCAACGAACCTGAAAACACCGGGAATGCCCGGCGTCGTAGAGCAGGAATCGGTCACGTCGGCGTCCCGGCTATCGCAGGAAATTCCAGTCAACCGTCCCGATTCACTACTGGTCTTTTGCCCTCGACTGCGGTATCAACTGCGTATGGCAAATGAATCAATAGACAAGCTGGCAAAAACCCTCGTTGAGACGTTGCCTCAGGGGCTGCGGGCGGTACGTGATGATCTGGAAAAAAACTTTCGCTCTGCCCTGCACTCTGGTCTGGGCAAGTTCGATCTTGTGACGAGGGAAGAATTCGAAGTTCAGGAAGCTATTCTTGCCCGGACGCGGGGAATACTGGAAGCGCTCGAGGCGCGACTGGCAAAACTGGAGTCCGGACCGGCCGCGAAAAAGATCAGGAAGAAAGAGGCGCTGAAGAAGACGAGTAACAAAGGCGCGAAGAAAAAAGCGGCAAAGAAAACAGGACAGAAAACCGCAAGGAAAATGTCCGGGCACTAATACAAATTGCCAGGGAGTGGCGATGCATTCAGAGCAGTCAAAAACCTTAATACAGTGAGCCTGGCGATTCTGCAAAGCCGGGCGCAACTGGGCGTTACAGCGCCACCGGTAACCATCGAGGTTTTCCTCTCGGGTGGTTTGCCGAAATTTTCGGTAGTCGGCCTTCCGGAAGCCTCCGTGCGCGAAAGCAAAGACCGTGTCCGTGGTGCGATCTCGAGTTGTGAGTTCGAATTTCCGCGGGGACGCATCACAGTCAGCCTCGGTCCTGCGGATATGCGCAAGACGGGTGGGCGATTCGATTTGCCGATTGCCCTCGGCATCCTGGCGGCGAAAAAACTGGTGCCAATGAACCGCTTCGGGAGATTCGAGTTCTACGGGGAACTTGCCCTGAATGGCGACATTCGACCGGTGCCCGGTGTACTGCCTGCAGCAATCAAGGCAGCGGATGCGGGTCATCCGATCGTTGTTCCGAAAGACAACGGCGCCGAAGCAGTCCTTGTACCGGGCGAGGTGTATGTTGCGAACACGCTGCTGGAGGTTACGGCATTCTTGAAGGGTACCCATGGGCTCGAATCTGTAGAGCCGGCGCAGGAGTCCGTCGTCGTGGCAAGCGCTCCGGACCTTGCAGATGTCAAAGGGCAACGGCTTGCGAAGCGCGCGCTCGAGGTTGCCGCAGCGGGCCGGCACAACATTCTTTTCAGCGGTCCGCCCGGAACCGGCAAGAGCATGCTGGCGCAGCGGCTGGCGGGTATATTGCCGCCGATGAACGATGCGGAGGCGATCGAGACTGCTGCCGTTGATTCGGTGCTGGGACGACCATTCGATCTTGCACGCTGGCGGCAGCGCCCGTTTCGGTCGCCACATCACACGGCATCGGCCGTAGCCCTGGTTGGTGGCGGCTCGGATCCGCGGCCCGGCGAAATTTCGAGGGCGCACAATGGCGTCCTGTTTCTGGATGAGCTGCCGGAATTCAGCCGGCACGTGCTCGAGGTCCTTCGGGAGCCGATGGAGTCCGGCTGGATTACGATCTCCAGGGCTGGTCGTCAGGCCGATTATCCGGCGCGTTTTCAACTGGTGGCAGCGATGAATCCCTGTCCCTGTGGCTATCTTGGAGACCCGGCTGGCGACTGCCACTGCAGCGCCGAGCGGGTGCAGAATTATCGCGGCAGGATTTCGGGTCCGTTGCTCGATCGCATCGATATTCTCATGCACGTGCAGCGGCCACCGATGGCGTCGCTTCGTCCAGACGCACCGGCGGAAGAGGCGAGCGCCGAAGTCAGCAGGAGAGTCACCAATGCCAGGTCAATCCAGTTCGAGCGCTCGGGCGTATGTAACGCGGACCTGAGCGGCAACGATCTCAAGGAGGCATTTTGTGCCGCGGACGAGACCTGGATATTGCTGCACAGGGCGGCCGACAAATTGGCGCTGTCTGCTCGCGCCTACCAGCGCGTGCAACGCGTCGCGCGCACCATTGCAGATCTCGCTCAGGAAGAAATCGTCGGCAAACACCATCTGGCCGAAGCACTCGCATTGCGCCAGTTCGACCGTCTGTTTTGATTTAGAGAGCTGCTGGCAGCTGTTGAAAAAGCCTGGTGCTGGCTGAGGGGTTTTCAGGGCGCGGCTAGTTCGTCACCTGGCTGAGCATGTAGTCAACGGCGTCGCTAATTTCCTGGTCGGACAGGTCAAGCCGCGCACCCTTGGGCGGCATATAGCCCGCGGCACCGGTATAGCCCTCCAGCGCATGCAAATAGAGCGTATCCATGCCCTGCGCGATGCGCGGTTCCCATGTAGCGCCGTCCTCAAGTGTTGGTGCGCCGCCGATGCCAGTGCCGTGACAGACAATACAAGCTTCGTTGTAAACCTGCGGTCCCGTCAGGAGCGTCGCAACCGGCTCGACCTGTGGCATTTCATCGACTTGCAATTCGCCCGCGGCAAGCTCTTCTCCAGGTAGTTTGATCCGGCCAAACGGGCGAATCCGGTCCTCGATGGATGCACGGAGTTCTGCATCTTCCCTGATGTCGGGACCCTTCATATACGACGTCAACGTTACCCCAAGCACTGCGAACGCAACGGCGATCGCGGCCAGAATAGCGACTGCGAACGGCCCTTTATCGATTAGTTTCTGGTCCTGCGCCAAAATCCTGCTCCAAAGCGATAAATCCTGATTGTTGCTGCCGGGTCCGGGCCGGCAGCAGCGCATTTTATATCAGGAAAACACCAGCGCTGTCGCCTATTCAAGTGTAAGCATCTGCCATTCGTCTGCTCCGCTGAAGGTGACGCTACGGACCTCGCCGCCGGTAGCCACGTTGACGTGGTTCACCTGCCCGGGAAACACGTCCCGCAGAATGTCGTCCCGGATCGCGAGTTCGGCAGGCAAATCCCCGGTAAATTCCTGGTAGACGAGGACAAATTCGCCATCCATCTCGGCGCCAATAAGCTCAAGGGCGAGTTTCTTGCCGATCTTGCCATCCGAATATTCGGCAATGTGAAACCGCTTTTCGACGTAAAGCGCCAGTTGCGCCCGGGCAACAAGCGTCTCCAGGGAGATGTTGCGCTTGCCCAGCGATGCAGCGACGCCAAGCTCCGCGTCATGCGTGTGCAGGCGGTGAATGATCTCGATGGTATCGCCGGATGCACTTGGTTTCACCGTCGATATGCTGCCAGGCATACGGTGCGCAAGGCTAAGCGCTGCAACCCACAATGCGGCAGTCGCCACGATGACCGCGTGCGCACGCATAGCCTGGCCCTCAGTCGTTGCCAGCGGGCTCTAGCGGTACTGCCCTTGCCGAGTCATTTTCGCCGCCCTTCGCCTCCCGCAGTGTGGCCAGCATGTCCGCCATCAGGTCGCGGGTCTCGTCGTCCTGCTTGTAAAGTTCGAGCCGTGACCGGTCGATGCGGCCCGGAAAATGATTGTTTGAGAAATCGGCATCAGCGGTTTCACGCCGGGGATCAACCTCGATTGACGCGATCGGCTGGTCGCGAATCAGCATCTTAGTGACCGCCAGATGATTGCGCCGCCAGATTTCCGCAGGAATCATCATGAATTCCTCGTTGCCGTCAGTGTATGTGATGAGCAAGGGCAACGGCGTGACCAGGCCACCTATATTTTCGAAATCCACGAAGTAAACAAAGTCATCATCTTCAGCGGCGCGCAACAGTGCATCGCGCTCCCAGTCTTCCAGATCATCGAGAAGCTGCGTGTATTTATTCCGGTCTGTATTGGTGACCGTATAGGGGTCATTCTCGTTGTAAGAATCGGCCAGTTCCGGGAAGCGTTCGAGCCGGGTCTTGCGGCCTTCTTCGCGATTGCGAATCTGTCCGAGGGTCTCCGGTATTTCATCCGCACGCGCCTGGCGGTTCAGTTCGAACTCGACTTCAGGATTCGCGGTCGAGACTTTGTATTCACGAATGCCTTTAATGGCGACATCGACATGATCCGTCGTGTAAAACCAACCGCGCCAGAACCAGTCGAGGTCGACGCCCGATGCATCTTCGAGAGTGCGGAACAAATCGGAAGGTGTCGGCCGCTTGAATTTCCAGCGTTGTGCATATTCGCGGAACGCAAAGTCGAAAAGCTCGCGTCCGAGCACTGTTTCACGCAGCACCACAAGAGACGATGCAGGTTTCGTATAGCCATTGGGGCCAAACTGCAGAATCGAATCCGATTGGGTCATGATCGGCACCTGGTTCTCGCTGGTCATGTATTCGGCGACGTGTTCGAGAATGCTGTAATGCCCGCGATGGCTGTGGAAGTCCTCCTCCCACTCAAGCTCCGCGATGTATTGCAGGAAGGAGTTGATGCCCTCGTCCATCCACGTCCACTGCCGCTCGTCGGAGTTGACCGTCATCGGGAAGTAGATATGCCCGATCTCGTGGATGATTACACCGATCAGGCCATGTTTTGAGCTGCGCGAATAGGTTCGGTCCGGCTTGCCCTCAGGATCGGGATCTTCCTCGTCAGGCTCGAAGGGTTCCGGCCGGCGGCCGTTGAAAGTAATCATCGGATATTCCATGCCGCCACGTTCCCAGGCGTTCACGGATTGCGCAGTGGGGTAGGGATACGGAAAGGAAAACCTTGAATAGACCTCCATCGTATGCACGACCGCGTGGGTCGAATATTGCGACCACATTGGTTCCGCTTCATTGGGGAAAAATGACATGGCCAGCACTTCAGGCTGCGCCGCATCGTCCTGCCGATGGATCATCGCGTCCCAAATAAACTTTCTCGAACTCGCCCAGGCGAAATCCCTGACGTTGGTCGCCTTGAATACCCAGGTCTTCGTATCTGATGTGCCCTCCCGCTCGTTGTCGAGCGCCTCTTCCGGCGTCACAATGTACATTGGCTTGTCCGCGGAGCGGGCCTCGTCGAGCCTGCGCCGTTGCTCCACCGTCAAAACGGCTTCTGCGTTTTGCAACTCGCCGGTTGCCGAGACGATGTGATCGGCGGGGACCGTGATTTCGACTTCATAGTCTCCAAATTCCAGCGTGAACTCGCCACGGCCGAGAAACTGCTGATGCTGCCAGCCGACATAATCGGTGTACGCAGCCAGGCGCGGGAACCATTGCGCGAGGAAAAATATATAAGTGTCGTTCTCCGGAAAATGATCGTAACCACCACGACCACCGATAATCGCTTCCTCGATGATGTTGAACGACCAGTTGATCGAAAATGCCGTGCGTTGGCCGGGGCCAAGTGGCTGTGCCAGGTCGATGCGCATCATCGTATCGACGATGGTGTAGTTCATGTCGCGGCCGCGGCCATCGGCAACGCGCTCGACCACGAAGCCGTGGTTCACGTCGGCAAACCGCTGCTGCCTCGCGAGTTCTCCATAGGTCAGTATGTCCTTGCCTTCTTCCTGGCTTGCCGTTTCGGTTAGTCGTGCCGCCGAGTCTGCCCGGAAGCGGTTCTGGTCCAGCTGGATCCAGAGGTAGCGCAGTGAATCGGGGGAGTTGTTCGTATAACGAATCGTCTCTGACGCACTGATGCTTTTCTGGTCCTCGTTGAGCGTCACCTTGATGTTATGGTCGGCCCGCTGCTGCCAGTACCTGGAACCGGGCGCGCCGGACGCGGTTCGGTAAACATTGGGCGTCGGCAGCTCGGCATCGAGCTGGCGAAATGCATCGTAGTGGCCGTTCTTGGTCTGCCGGGTTTCGTCAGCAGACGCAATGCCGACCGTCAGCAAGGCCGCCATCAGCGGCAGGATCAGGGAACGCATGGAAGACTCTCTCGATTGTGATCATTGAACGCGGCCGGTAATGTATCACTTTGGGCGCTACCTGTAGCGCCATTGTTTCGCTGCAAGAGACGCTGCTGGCAGGTAGTGGAAACCCGTGATTGCATTGATCTCGCGCCGGTGAGAGAGTTGCCGGTGCATTCAGGGGAATGCAATATGAATGCCGGAAAACATGGCTTGGCAATAGCGTCACTTGTGGCATTGGCTTTAGGGGCCTGCGGTGGCAAATCGCAAGATCCCGTGGAGACAGCGGCAGCACCCGGGATTGTGCCGGCTGACCTGGTGCTGCGAGGCGGCAAGGTTGCCACGGTTGACCCGGCGCTCGGCAACGCCGAGGCCATCGCAGTTAACGGCTACCAGGTCACCGCAGTTGGCAGCAACGACGAAATCTCTGCCTACATCGGCCCACAGACCGAGGTCATCGAACTCAACGGCCGCTTTGCGATGCCCGGCTTCATCGAGGGGCATGGTCACTACATGGGTCTCGGCCGAGCCAGGCAGATTCTCGACCTGACCAGGGTCAAAAACTGGGATGAGGTCGTCACCATGGTTGCCGGCGCGGTCGACAAAGCACAGGCCGGCGAGTGGATATTCGGCCGCGGCTGGCACCAGGACAAATGGGACCGTGTGCCGGCGGACGCCGTCGATGGCGTACCCCGCAATGACACCCTGACCGCAGTGTCGCCCAACAACCCCGTCAGTCTACGGCATGCGAGTGGCCACGCGGGATTCTTCAATGACGCAGCACTGGCAGCCGGCGGCATCGATGATGAAACCGCAGATCCGCCGGGTGGCACCATTGTGCGTACGCCGAATGGCCGGGCTACAGGGCTGATGCGGGAGACGGCACAGCGCCTGCTCAATGAAGCAATCGGCATTTACGAAGGTCGGCTGACGCCGGAGGAAATGGAGCAGATCGACCGTGAACGGGTCATGCTCGCCGGCGATGAGGCGCTCGAGCATGGCGTTACTTCGTTCCATGATGCTGGTTCCTCCTTCGAGACGATCGATTTCTTCAGGAAGCTCGAGGAAGAAGGCAATCTGCCGGTGCGGCTTTACGTCATGGTGCGACGCGAGTCCAATGAATTGATGGACCAGGCCCTGTCGCTTTACAAGATGCTGCCGGAGGGCAACGATTACCTCACGGTGCGCTCGATCAAGCGGCAAATCGATGGCGCGCTCGGCTCACACGGCGCGTGGCTGCTCGAACCCTACGAGGACCTGCCGGATACGGCCGGCCTCGTACTGGAAACCGTCGAGGACATCGAAGGTACCGCCGAGCTTGCGCTAAAGCACGGCTTCCAGCTCAATACGCACGCGATCGGCGATCGCGGTGTCCGCGAAGTACTGGACCTGTACGAGCGTGTCTGGGAGAGACTGGAGGTTGACGGCAAGCCCCTGCGCTGGCGCATCGAGCATGCGCAGCATATCGATCCGCTCGACGTCCCGCGTTTTGGTGATCTCGGCATCATCGCAGCCGTGCAGGCGATTCATGGAACCTCGGACGGCCCGTGGATTCCGAGCAGGCTGGGTGAGGAGCGTGCAAAAAGCACCTCTCAGCCGTGGCGCGCGCTGTTCAATACCGGTGCGATCATAAGCAATGGTACTGACGTGCCGGTTGAACCGATCGATCCGATTTCCTCTTACTACGCTGCAGTTTCGCGAATGATGATCAACGGTGAGAAGTTTTACCCGGAGCATGCGATGACGCGGGAAGAAGCGCTACAAACCTACACGCTCAACAACGCAATCGCAGCATTCGAAGAGGACATCAAGGGCACTTTGACACCGGGCAAGTACGCCGACATCGTCGTGTTGTCGCAGGACTTGTTAACGGTCGAAGAGGCAAAAATTCCAGAGACGACCGTCGACATCACGATCGTGGGGGGTGAAATCAAATACAGGCGAGGCATGTAATGGCAGACTTTGACCATATGATCGAAGAGTTAAAACAGAAACGCGATGAGGCGCGGGTTCAGATTCACCTGGCGTCGAAAGAACTTAAGGACGAATGGGAAGATCTCGAGGAAAAGATGGAAGACTTTTCCCGCAAGGCCAAACAGTTCGCAGATGACGCGGAACTGAAAAAAACCGGCTCAGGTATCGGCGATGCCTTAGGCCAGCTCGGCAGCGAACTCAAACGCGGCTACGAACGAATCCGGGATGCATTGAACAGCTAACATCGTTGGTGGGAGTGTTGTGGGAGTGGCTTTAGCCGCGATTCCTTTGTTCATTCGCGGCTAAAGCCGCTCCTACGAGCTACAATTGAACATCGATAGAAAATCCGCGCCCGTAGCTCAGCTGGATAGAGTACTGCCCTCCGAAGGCAGGGGTCACAGGTTCGAATCCTGTCGGGCGCGCCATTTTTCCCTTTTTCTTCAGATTGTTACGAGCGGCCCTCCAACGCCGCTTTCCTAGTTGAGCCCGATTGCATGAGATTTGTGTAAGTTGCGACCGGCAATACAGTATTGGGTCGTCGCTTACACACCGTTTCGGCAGCTTCAAGAAGTCGAGCAATGTCGGGAGCTGTCGTCAGCGTCAACTATTCTTTCTTCCCGAAAGTTTTAATTGTCGCTGACCACGATCTGATCCTACTTCAGTCCCACGAGTTCAGACACGCGAAGTCCGTGTCGGTACGCCGTCAGAATGAGCGTACGATCTCTGAGGCGGTGCCTGCCAGCCTGTCCTGCCGCTTTAATCAGGGCGGCGGCCACCTCATCAGGCAACAGATGCTCGCGGCTCCTAACGTCCCGATTCTTCGGTCTGCCAGGTACTTTCCGCAATTCGTTGTCTGGGGCAGCATTTTCCTTGCCCCTGAAAGCCACTACTTTCGCCATGGCTGTCTCCTTACTTTCTACATAAGGGATCTTTTGTGGAATGTTCATGCCTCATCTATTCCCAATGCAATATTGGGCAGCAGGTGACTATAAAGACGCTCGTCAACGAACAGTCCTGGCGAACCTATCATCATGTCAGCCAAAAGCTGGCTTTGATCACCTGAATCGATTTCCTCTTGAACGTGCGTTCTCAACTCACTCAGGGCATCTCCGGGAACCAATCGGGCGAGATCGCGACCAGTCAATCGAGCACCGATGGTGTCGAAGTCAAACTCGCCTTCAAACAGTTCTGGCTCATCGTAAAGTCGCTGCTCGTTGTCATCGAGTCGGATGTAATAACTCATCGCATAAGCGGCGTCCTGAGCGTCCGTTGTCTTGTAGCGTCTTCGGTCACGCCAACTAAATATCTTAAGCATGACTAGGACCGCCGGATGAACGACTTTGAGTTGCAATTCAGGATCTACCGAAACTTGACACGTGATCGCGGACTCCAGAGCCTCTTGGAACCCAAGAATTGAGATCTCTATGTCTGGATCGTCAGGCCAGCGATACTTTCCGTCCTCATCAGCGATTGCACCGAATGGAATGATATCGATCCAGAGATCAGACCCCGGCAGGTTGAGGCGATGCCCGGAATCAGTTCGACTGAAGCCATATTGATCGACCAGGAAATCAGTCAGCGCAGCGAACGTGTCCCATGTATCCACATGAATTGCGAAGTCAATGTCTGCCGTCGCTCTCTTGATATCCAAGCCGAAAGCAGCCTCATAGACCATGTCCCTGGCAGTTGCTCCGACCAGCAAGCAATCCGCGCCAATCAACCTGGCTGCCCCATGAACATCGTGATACACAGCACGTATGGCGGGACTGACCTTATCGGCGATCGATAGCGATGTACTTCTCATACAACATCCTTGCCGTTTCTATGGTCCGATCGTCACCGATGGCCAGCAAATCAGCATAGACAACAATGAACGGTGCATTTGGTCCGTGAGTTAGGTTGATCTGTGGGGGCCAAAAGGCCTTGAGCAACTCAATATTTCCGTTCGGATCCTTTCGTAATCTGAGCTCGACTTGTATACGTCCGGCAGGCGGCTTAACGTATATCGTTGCTGTTTCTGGCTTTAGATACTGCGTAATCTTCGCTGCAGCTATCTCGCCACCCCACCACGCACCGAATCGCTCGATATCCATGTCGGTCCAACGATTCATAATCTCTCCGGTGTATCGTCCGATAATAAGCTTCTCGCGCATCTTTTCGATGTACGCGTCAGCCCATTTGTGTACCAGGTCATCGAATTTGCGTATTCGCCGTCGATCACCAATTGTCTGTAGATAACCGAGGTCCTCCAGGTCGTTGAAGACGTTGGTTATCGTTCCGAGTGCGACGTCTGTGGCGTTGGCGATGTTTCGGTAGGGTGTATTCAGGAGGGCTGGGTCATCGAGAATGGCAAGTATTAGCTTGAGACCGGCCGCACGAAATGCACGTGTTGGCGCTTTCGCCTTTCTAAATTCTGTTGGAACCTTGCGTCCGGTGATGTACACAAATACATCGTCAATGTTTATCAGCGCATTGCCGGCGGTATCGAGAAACGGGATGTTTCTCTCAACTAAGGTCTCGGCCATTCTGGGATTGACGTACTCGGTGGCGATGATCGTCGGAAGGCCTGTCTTTTGTGTTTGAAGAAGGATTTGACCCAAATTGGCTCGGTCTAATCGGCGCTTTACCTCAACTGCGAAGGGGCCGATAGTGCGACCGTTGACCATCCGGAGGTGAAGAAGGGCATCCGGGTCGGTTCTGTCAATCGTGTGGAGAGCCATTGCAGGCTTTTCGAGTTCCGGTCGAATGCCGGTAAGTCGTTGAAAGGCCTCAAGAACATGCTCGAGAATTGCTTTTTCTGTTCCGCGGTCGTCCATAGTGTTCAGTAATCATATGCGTTCACACCGTGTGAACACTGTCTATTTATGAACAGTAAGTCCTGTAACACATGTTGTCAAGGCAGTGAGAGCAGGAACGGATCTAACTGAAACCTTATGAAACTTTACGTTAAACAATATCGTGCCTATAGTCCGATGTTCCTAGGAACTTCATCTGCCCAACGATGTTCACTAGTTTCTCATGTTCACAAAACGTGAACGAACTGGAAAAATGAACAGATTCGATTATCCAGGGCCGGTGGGCCCGAAAATGACAACTATGACGCGAACAGTGGGACTAGGGTGTAAATCGGCGCCGAGAATTGATCCACGCCAACACCTTACACGACCAATCGGCGCCGAAACTGGGTCAAATGAACACGCCGACATACACACAATACCGTGCCGATGCGGGCGGCCGTATATGAGTGTCCCCAATGAGCGCCGTATAGGTGGAGCATGAATCCCAGCAGACAGACGGGAACACTTAGCCAATAGGGTTCAAAAGCGTACAAATTGATTCAATGCGACCATTGCCATGTTAGAAAGTTTGGGTTAGTGCCGTTTCCAAAACGGCTCGTCCTCTTTCCGTATGCAGCCATACAAGCGCAGCGCAATTGATCATAACAGTTGCCCAAAACACAATTCGAAAGGACATTTTTTTCGATTTGTGCCGCAGCGTCTGCTGGGCGATCAGTGCGCCGGGCCAGCCACCGGCTAGACCGAGCATATGCAAAGCGCCTTCACTGGTTCGCCAGGCTCCTCTTTGTGCTGCCGATTTATCGAGGGCGTAGGCGACAAAGGTAACCAGACTTAGTGTCGCGTACTCAATGCCAATGATTACTGGAAGGCGCCCGATAATGGCAGAAGCGCCAATGACGCATAAAAAAAATACAGCTAAAAGGGTCGCGGGCGTGCTGTTTTTTTGCGCTGTCTTTTCTCTGAGCTTGTCACCCGCGAGTGTGGCGTTCGCTGCACAAGGTCTCCCCTGTTTGTCTTTGGACAACGCGAAAGTCACGACGTCATTGATTTCAGGTCGGTGGTTGCGATTGCTGAAAGCCTTGACGTGAATGAAGACCCGTTTGCCGCCAGCCAGCGGAGTAATGAAGCCGTACCCTTTGTCGTCATTCCAGGATGCGATTTTTCCTTTGCTGCGCATATAAGGCCTCAGCGTCGCCGTCAAATTAGAAGATACTCTAGGCGCCAATAGACCAATATTGCCCGCAACAATCCGAATGCGACAACCAACAGCTTATTCCGCCTCGGCGATTTCCTTCATTTTCGCCAACGCCGCTGCAAAAGCATTGCGTCGACGTTCAGTGTCGGCATTAATCTTCTCTTCGCTGGATTGGGAGGTATCCCACATCATGGTGTAAATCAATTTGGATGTGGTTTCGCTGACCGGCCTTGCTTCCATAAAGCCATGATAAAGGGTGCAGTACTGACCTTCGACCACGGGCTGGGTATAGCCGTAGGACAGCTCGGTTTGGGCAACCATGGAGCTCCACAATGGTTCCATTCAGAACGCGAACGGTGCCAATGCCACCGTCGCCTTGGGTGATCTCGCAATCTAGGCCCAGCCATTCGCTGATATCGCAGTAGCCGCCGACTTTGGACCAGACTTCTGCGGCTGGCTTGATGATAGCGATGTCCAATTCCAGGCGGTAGTAATCCGGTTGAGCGGCAGCCGAGCAAGAAGCCATCAGGGCAATCACGCCGGTCAGAAGGTGTCGCAAGCGCATGGTCGTTCCCTAGTAGAGTTATGTTGTTTTAGGGTCCCCAGTGTAACGAAAAAAGGCGGCAAATCCTTCTTAAAAGGGGCAGAGTCCGCAGAGAACATTTTCGCCTGCCCCACTGTAATCTATCCGCCTTAGTCCTCGCGGTAAGTCCCACAGACGCGATTCATCCCGATCAGGTCAGGCCCTACTTTCTGAAGAACGACGATTCGACCGATTTCAGCGATCGCTGCGATGCGTGAATTTTGCGTATCCTGGCTGTGCATCGTCCTGCATTGTGCTGCAAATCAAGCAACGGACGTCCCGGAAACTCTTTGAAATATAAATCCTGAGGCGAATCAACTGGCAACTGAGAAATCACGTGTCGGCGGTTTGGCACCGGTTAGGGTTATTAGTCAATTTTTGCTTGAGGCCACCTGAACTGATGGTAGGTCACTCAAGTTGTCAATTAGGCACTGTGTGAGAATTGTCTGACTGAGTAATGCACCGTCGTGATGAGTACTGCATTTGCAATGGACGTACCACCAGTTAGTATCAATAATTTCAGTTACTTACGATTGAAATGGCGTACTCCGAAGGCAGGGGTCACCGGGTCGACAAAACGGCAGGACAGCCGTTTTGGAACGCGAAGCGACCCGAGCGAAGCGAGAGCGAGGGCCATGGACGGCCCGAGTCAATCCTGTCGGGCGCGCCATTTTCTACGTTGTATGGCGCATAAGTATCTGTTTGTTGGTTAGTTGCTGGAAGCGCCCGCGGACGACAACTCCATTCGATTCACAATCGGGCTTAACTGAGTCCAGCAAAATTCCGGCAATGTCTCTCGCCTCCTCGCCCATTACGTCTCAGAGCCGAGGGATCAGTCTATCCTTGAGGTTAAGTTTATTGCGCTGTTGCTGCGGGTATTTAGGACAGGTTGCATGCGTGTTCCTACCACATCGCTAATCGCCTTAAATTTTGCACTGTGGCGGCCATTAGAAATTCATCTTTGGCACCGCTCAGTCCCCGCAGCCGTAATCGTCGTAGTTTGAGAGGCACTTTCAGATGGGCAAATAACATCTCCGGCTTCTTACGCTGTCGTTGTGACAACTGACCGGAAACGTTTCGGATGATGGCCCTGCAGGGCGTCGAAATGGTAATACTCGGCTACAACACGCCGGCAACGAATTCTCAGTATTTCTCCGAGAGTGCCGAACAACGGATGTTTCATCACAGGCTGGTATTGCAGGCTGCGGTGCAGCAGAACAGCACGTGGGTGGTGGCAATCGCCAAAGCCGGCGTCGAGGATGGCCATGCCCTGATCGGAGGCAGTGTCATCGTCAATCCGGACGGGATTATCGTTGCTGAAACGAATTCAGACGCGGATGAACTGATAGTTCACTCGTGCAATCTTGATGACTGCCTGTTCGGCAAGCAGTCACGATTCGATTTCTGCCGACATCGGCGCATCGAACATTACGGACTAATTACCGAGCAATCGGGTGTCGTTAAACCGCTAGAATGCGATTCACTGAGCCGAAGTTGCGAATCAGAATCGAAAATTTTATCGGCTAGTTCAGGCTCGCACGACGCTGGCATGGATTTTCTCGATCTGAGTCCACGCTGATTCGATGGCGCCCACCTGCCACCCGGCTAGGTTGCTTATGTAATCGCCTGCAAAGTAGATCCGGCCTTGAGGTTCCCGTAGCACTGGCAAGTGCTCCTGGCGATCCGGGGGCGACCAGGCCGACCAGCCGGCTTCGCTGTAGCGAGTACGATGCCACGCGATCGAGAAGGCCTTGCCATCGTAATGTTTGCGGAATTGTCCCGGGTGTATGCGCTCGCTGCGTTCGATCGCCTGCTCGACCTGTTCAGCCAGTGAGAGTTCGCCGAAGGCGACTGCTGGCCAGCCAATTGGGTACGCACTCTTGATGATGCCCTTCCTGCCGAAGTAGCCATAAGAAGGATAAATGACCGTATGCCCCGGGATTCCGAGTGTACTTGCGCCACCGTAGATATCGTCATCTTCCTCCCAGAAGCGGCGATTCATCTGTAGCGCCAACTTGCCGACGGTCATCTTACCTGGCGCGGCCATTGCCTCTTTGCATCGATCCGACAAGTCCGTCGGAAGCTTCGAGAGTATGCCGAGGGGAATGGTGGTAATGCAATAGTCCGCCTTCGCAACCCGTACTTCCCCGGTGGCAGTGTCACGATATGGCACGCTGACGCCCTTGTCGTCTTGCCTCAGTTCCTGAACCTCGGCGTTGTAGGTGATTACGTCGCCCACCTCACGCTCGAAGCCGCGCGCGATCTGATCCATGCCCCCGACGGGCTGGTACATCATTGTCGGGTGGTCGATCGGCGTGACACCCTGAAACGAATTTCCGAGCCCGGCGTGCAGTATTTCCTTGAAAGCCAGGGCCTCCGAGGCCGTGCTTGCGCCCATGGGATCGAAAGCCGCGTGACCCCGATGGACCGTGCCCTTGTAACTCAGATCCCGCGCATTCAGGAAACCTTCGCGAATGAGGTAGTCGACGAGTTGTTCCTTGTCCCGATTGGTCAGGTCCTCGTCGAGCGCGCCTTGATCCACGAGTTTTGCCAGCAGCTCGGAGGTGTAGCCCCGCATGTCGGCTTTGATCTCGCGCTTGCGGACCCGGCGACCGGCCAGAGGACCGTCAGCGTCGTCGAACTGCAGGTAACCGAGGTCATTCTCCTGAACCATTATCTCCATCGGGACGCCGAATTTGCGGACGTAGTGGAATACCGCGTAATGGAAGCTTGGGAGACGCCACGGGCCGTGGTTGAAATACTGACCCTCGTCGAAATCACAGGTGCGGGTCTCACCGTCAATCGTTGTCGTCTTAAATCCCGCGCGTGAGGACTGGCAGCGACCCCCGGCGAAAGGGCGGGCTTCCAGGATCTGGCAGTCGTAACCGCGTAGCCCCAGCTCATAGGCAGCAGTCATTCCCGAAAGGCCGGCACCCAGTATGAGCACGCTGATGCCTTCGGAACGGCCCATGAGATCGGGAGGAGCCTCCGCGGCAGATGCAATACCCATGCCCCAGCCGTCGAGCGCCGACATCACGGCGGACACGCCACCGACGGCGGCGAACGCCCCCAGGAATTCCCGTTTGCTGACGGACTGGGGTTGCTCGGAATTATCTTTGGCCATCGGGTTTCTCCTACCAGACTATTGTTGCAAATCGAGTTCCACCTGAACGGCGACCTCGTCGTCGATCCAGTTGGTCGAGTCCCAGCCCATACCAAAATCCAGGCGCTTGATGTCAAAGCTACCGGAAAAATGCGCTGTCGAATCCGAAACGTCGAATTCAAACGACATTGTGACCGGTTGGTTTATTCCGATTAGGGTTAGTTGCCCGTGGGCGGCAAAGGTTCCGTCGTCCAGCTGCTCAATGCGCTCGGATTCGAATCGCGATTCCGGATGGTTCTGCGGATCGAACCAATCTTCTTCCATCAACGTCGCATCCCTCTCCGCGTCTCCGGACTTGGCAGAGTCCATGGTCACCACGCCGACGATCGTGCCCGCGGTGGGATTCTCTGGATCGAAGTCGATCATCACAGAGAAATTTCCGAATCGACCCCGAAACGCCGACCCCTCCTGCACGCCGATAAAACGAACATTGCTCGAATCCTGCACAAGCTGCCACTCCGAAGCTTCAGCCGCTCTGATCGCAGTGCCTGCGACAAGCGTCAGAAATATGATCCACCTTGCTTGTATTACCATGGTTCTTTTGTCCTCGATGCGTTTGCTCATTTGTCGCAGGGAACAGAGCTAATCTTCGCGTATCCTGATGGCTAGGGGTAGGAATATCGATCGTGTTTGCGCTGTCGATATCGTTATTCGTAACGGCCATGTCAAATAATCAAATAACATAACGATAAATAAGATTCTTATCGCACCGAATTGAAGCAGTGAATGCTCGCTAGTGTGTCTCTACAATGCTGGCTTGACCCACCCACCCGGAGAAGAAAGAAGACCATGAGTGCAGAAACCGAAAGAGCGCGCCGAAGAACAATGGCCGACAAAACCGATATCCATGATTAGTCGCGCCAGTCTACCAGCGGAGGGAAACAGAGTAATATCGGTCTAACGGAAAGATTAAGTCAACGAGGAAAACAAATGCGCATAATGTCCCTTCTGCTGACTATGCTCGCAATCATGGCGCCGCTTGCAAGTCAGGCACAGGAACCGACCACGAATAAGGAGTTTCGCGTCGACAGCGATGCCAGCTGGCTGCGTGTTCTGGCCTATCCTGACGGCCCGTTACGTCGCTTCGGTCACCATCATGTGATTTCTCACCACGGCATCTCAGGTATTGTCGTAGTCGCGCCGAATCCGCTTGAATCAACCATCATGCTTGAGCTCACCGTTGCGGACCTTGAGGTGGACGATCCCGCATTGCGAGAACTTGAAGGAGAAGATTTTGATGGGGAGATATCCCAGAAGAACATCGACGGCACCCGGGCCAACATGCTTGGAGAAAAGCTGCTGCACGCCGAACAATTTCCGACGATTCAGATTCAATCCAAGGCAATAGATGGCAGCATGCCCGACGTGAACATTGTGACAACGGTTATCGTCACAGGGGTGGAACATACCGTAATATTTCCGGCCAGCATCGAATTAACAGACGACTCGTTCGTTGCGAGCGGTCAACTCGAAATAACGCATCGTGAGCTTGGGCTGTCGCCATTCACAGCTGCAGGTGGGGCACTAAGCGTTCGCGATTTGCTGGTTCTCAAATATGAAATATCTGCGGCACCGGTAACGGAAAGCGAGTAGTAATCGTCCTAACCAACCAGCGTGCACTTCCCATTGTCGATAACAAGGACTCAGACTTCGATGCTCTTGATCGACCAAGGAATTTGTTGCCGGGAATCTGCCTGATACCTTCGCTTGGCAGTCTTGTCGGGATTCAAGCCCGCCAATACATGCTCACTCACTGTGTGAGAATTGTGTGACTGAGTGCTGCACGGTCGTGATGAGTACTTCAATTGCAATGGGCGTCATGCCATATTTGGATAATTATTTCAGTTACTTACGATTGAAATAGCGTGCTCCGAAGGCAGGGGTCACAGGTTCGACAAAACGGCAGGACAGCCGTTTTGGAACGCGAAGCGACCCGAGCGAAGCGAGAGCGAGGGCCATGGACGGCCCGAGTCAATCCTGTCGGGCGCGCCATATTCCAGCTAAAATCCTGCGATGCAGGATCCTCGTAATATAGCTGCCTCCAGTGCCGGCCATGACGGCTCGCTTGTTGACTGGTTTTCCACCCTGTCGCCGGAGCAGCGACTTGCCGAACTGGAGTCGAGGATCAGTTTCTTCTATTCATTGCGCCTGACTGATGAATCCGAGCTTTCGCGAGATTCTCGAATTCCTCAATAGACACGAGGTCGAGTACATCGTTGTCGATGGTGTTGCGGCGGTAATCCAGGGCGCGCCCGTCACGACTTTCGATCTGGACGCATTGGTTCGAGTCAGTGAGGATAACGCGAGTCGGTTAGTCGGTGCGCTTGAAGACCTCGATGCTCGCTATCGCGAGCATGCCTCCACGATCAAACCGAGCAAAAAGGACATTCTGGCAGGCGATCACCTGTTGCTAATGACTCGAGCTGGACCATTGGACGTGCTGGGTTTCATAGGTGACAGTGAAAGGTACGAAGACCTGATCGCTGTCTCATCCGAAGTAGCGATGACAATTGGCAGATTTCGTGTTCTGGATCTCGAGGAATTGGTGCGACAGAAGCAAGCGATCGGTCGTCCGAAAGATCGCGCTGTTCTTGAGATACTCGAAGAAGTCCTGCGTCGCCGACATGATGACAATTGATGCTTGCTCTCCAAAGGACGGTGCACCTCTAAGTCAACTGACCACTGTGTGAGAATTGTCTGACTGAGTAATGCACCGTCGTGATGAGTACTGCATTTGCAATGGACGTACCGCCAATTAGTGCCAATAATGTCAGTTACTTACGAACGAAATGGCGTACTCCGAAGGCAGGGGTCACAGGTTCGACAAAACGGCAGGACAGCCGTTTTGGAACGCGAAGCGACCCGAGCGAAGCGAGAGCGAGGGCCATGGACGGCCCGAGTCAATCCTGTCGGGCGCGCCAATAAATCAAGGTCCGTACCGGACACATAGGTAACACTTTTACACTTAACGGGTTTTCGATCGGCTCCAGCCCGCAGGTCTCGTGATCGAACTAACCGGGATCGTAATGCATGAAGCTTGCGGCCAATGTGATGAGTTGGCGCTGCTTATTCGCAATAATTGATCTTGACTATCGGGCGATGTGTGCTGTGACGATAGCCTGCATGGAATCGGACAATCGTTGTTTACTCGCGCGCTGCCAGAACTCGTTAGCGAGAGTTCGCGCGTCATCCCAGGTTGCGAGTGTGTTGACGGTTGGGCGTGGCGTGTTAATGGCTGAATTTCGGATGTTGCCGCTGGCCGGTGGTGCGTAGGCCATGGGCAGTTGGTCGAACGCTGGTGCGATTGTGTAGCCGGTTTCTGTTGGATACAGCAAGATATTGTATAGGTTGCGATCGGTATTGGCGATTAGCGCACCGAAGGCATCGAGCAATGAAATGCGTTGACTATCATTGCTGCTGAGCAGGTCGTCCCGTTCGAGCTCTTCCGCGGCATCGGTCCATGGGATTCCGGTGCGTCCGGACGCGGCCGCAAGTGTTATTACGGCCCGTCGTCCATTGATACCGATACGATCGAAACGATTGATGATCAGGCAGCGAAGTCCGTTGATATCTTGCAGGGTGGTTTCTGCGGCGGGTATGCCGGCATTTCTTAATGTTTCGAGTGCGGTGTGTTCGAGCGTGAGCAGGTCTTGCCAACGACGCGCGTTGTCGGTTTGGCTGGTGGCAAACTTGACCAGGCGGTGTTGATCGTCCACGAGCGCGGTGAATTTCGGCTGTTCGCCGCCGGCAGAAGAACCCACATGTTCGCCGGCAAGGGCTGCCATGCTGAGTGCCGGGAAATCGGCAACGGTGTGCGTGTTGTGCCGCAGGTTTTGGAAGCGGCCGAAGGATTCGCGACCGATGATGAGATTGCCGGGTAAGTCCTCGCCGCGGCGGCTGAGCGCGATGAGGACGTGGTGGTCCGACCAATCGGACACATCATCGGGCAGCCCCAGGTCGGCATGGTGCTGGGCGTAGGAGCGACCAAGGAAGCCAAGCGGTGCGATGTCGTGCATTTCCGCTGGCAGTCCGTCGACGATGGTTTGGTCGGGGAGCCAGACGGTTTCGTCGCCGGCGAGTGTGATCAGTGTACCGGCCCGCACGATTTGCCCGGTGTCATCAACCCGGAAGGTCGGAAATTCATCGGTGGTCAGCCCGGTAACCATGCGCCGTGCGGCGTAGTGTGTGGTGCGTGCGCGGCCCAATCTCAGGAGCTGGTTGGCTTCCCGCTGATAGGCATTCATCAGGGTGACGCGGCTGATCCCAAGGGCATTGACCAGTTCGCCGGCCTGACGTGCACCGTTTAAGAGGTGTGGCTGCAACTTCAGCATAGGGTTAACGATTCTATACGTTTGAAACGCCTATATAATAGCCATTTAATGCCTATATAACAACGATTGTATTAACGATTCAAAAGTGCCGATCAGGATCTGAAAAGGGGTCAGGTTTATTTGTCGATTACACGAAAAAAAAAACCTGACCCCTTTTCAGACCCCTTTTCACACGATTGACGTGCCTCGGATTTCACAAACATGCGGGCCAGGTGAGATCATGGAGCCCGGCACAAAACAGCTATACTGAGTAAGGGTGGTCCTCGACACGGGGTATTTCACATGCACTCCAATAGGCTGGATTTCATTCGGAGATGCAGTTTTATTTATCTGGTCGTCATTTTGACGGTGGCGTCAGGCCGGGCGCCTGCAGAGGCCGGTAGCACGGAATCCCAGTCAGGATTCATCACCGCTCACGACGGTGTTCCAATTGCTTATTCAGCGTACGGAGCCGGATCGCCGACGCTGCTGTTCGTCCATGGGTGGTCGTGTGATCGAAGCTACTGGGAGCAGCAGGTGGCTCCGTTCTCGCGAGATTTCCGGGTGGTCACCGTCGATCTTCCCGGCCATGGTAAATCCGGCATGGGGCGCAAGGAATGGTTGATGGCTTCTTTCGGCGCCGACGTGTCCGCCGTTGTAATGGGCCTTGATCTCAAGAATGTCATTCTCATCGGACACTCTATGGGCGGCGCTGTCATATTAGAAGCGGCTCGCCGATTGCCGGGACGTGTCAGGGGTCTGGTGTTTGTTGACACGTACGGTGATCTCAGTACGTCGATGACGACAGAGGAAATCACAGAGTTCTTAATACCGTTCCGCGCGAACTTCGAGCAAACAACCCGTGCGTGGGTCCGGACCATGTTTCCGGAAGATGCTGATCAGGCCCTCGTCGAGCAGGTCGTGGAAGCCATGTCGGCAGCGGTACCCGAGGTGGCGCTTGAGGTCTTGGAGTCCTCCAGCATCGTCATGTATGGCCGCGATAGGACTACACTCCTGCAGGATCTGTATGTGCCACTGTTTGGTATCCATTCCGACAATCCACCTCCTGACGCCGAATCCATGGAACGCTATGGAGTGGATGTTGTTACCGTTTCCGGAGTGGGACATTTCCTGATGATGGAGGATCCCGCCAGGTTCAACTCAGCGCTGACAAATGTGATCGCGTCAATCGTTGACTGAATCAGCCATGACATCACCAATAGCAAGGATCACGTAAATTCTCGTTGCTACCTGCAGGAGGCGATTGAGGACACCCGCAATTTCCACCTGTTAGTTTTTGCGAGAATAATGGGTGTCCTGAAATTGCTATGCCGGCGTATTTTCCGCCGGCTACAATACCGGTGCCGCGAGTCTTGCCGTGCGCACGGCCAGCTTGAACCAGTACGGTTTATTGTCGTACTCATCCGCTTCCATCAGTCGAGACGCCGAGAAATCGTCCTGGAACATCCGCTCTACATTGGCTGCGAATTCCGCATCGAGCACAACGGTGGTGATTTCGAAATTCAGCCTGAATGAACGATTATCAAAATTGGCGGTGCCGACTGTCGCCACGTTGTCGTCGATCAACATGACTTTTTGGTGCAGAAAGCCATCCTGGTAGCGAAATATCTTGACGCCGGCCGCTTTGACCTGGGTGAAGAAGGAATAAGCGGCGAGTGTAACCAGCGTGCTATCGGCTTTCTCGGGAATCAATATTCGCACGTCAACGCCGCGCAGACCTGCGAGCTGCAGGGCCTGCACTATCGCATCGTCGGGCACGAAATACGGGCTGGCGATCCAGATCCGCCTGGTCGCGGAATGAATTGCCTGCGTATACATGAGCGATGCCGTCTCCATTTCGTCGGCGGGGCCGCTGGCAATGACCAGCACTCGAGCATTCCCGTCGACTGCACTGTGTGGCGTCCAGTTAAGGCCACCAGGCAACTCGTCAGTGGCCCATCGCCAGTCCTCGACAAATGCAAGCTGAGCGCCGATGACAGCCGGGCCCTCGAAACGGATATGCGTATCCCGCCAACGCCCGAACGCGGGATCGCGACCCAGGTATTCGTCGCCGACATTGTGCCCGCCAATCCAGGCAATCCGCCCATCGACAACGACGGTCTTGCGGTGATTGCGGAAATTCAACTGAAATCGATTGCCGGAGCCTTTTCTGCTGTGGAACGGAAAAATCTCGACACCGGCCGCACGCAGCCCTTCAAAATAAGAGCCCGAAAGTCCAAGGCTGCCAATCTCATCGTAGAGAAACAGAACCTGCACGCCGTTTTGCGCCCGGGCGATGAGCCTGGACTTGAGTTGGCGGCCCAGCTCGTCGTCGCGGACGATGTAGAACTGGACCAGGATGTATTGCTCGGCTGCATCGATACCTTCGAAAATACTGGCGAAGGTAGCATCGCCATCAACCAATAGAGTGACGTTATTGCCGCCCGTAAGCGGAATTCGTGCCATTTTTTCCGCCCCCGTGATGGCTCCCCTTTGCCTGTCATCAACTGCGGCAACACCTGTAACCTTCTCGTTCGCCTGTCGGATAACGTCACCGATCAGCTCGAGTTCATGCTGGCGCGCGAGAACGTATCCTTTGAATTTATCGCGGCCAAACACCCAGTAGGCCGGCACGGATATGTATGGCAGGGTGATGAGCGACACAGCCCAGGCAATCGAGCCCTGGGGAGTGCGGGCACTCATTATCGAATGCACCGCGGAAAGAATCCCGAGGATCTGAAATACCACTACCAGCGCAACAATCACTTTTATCCTGTGGCCTCTCTTACGTTTCCTGATCGTCACAGTACTTTATTAAATCCCTATGTGACCTGCTTATTCACCCAGCCTACCATTCATCCATTTATCCGCCATTTCCACCAACCTCAGGAATGCTGGCCAGACAATCGTAAATTGCTGGGGCGACTAATGATGCCCGAATGTAATCGAACAATTGGACGAATTCGACCCCGTCAAAATATATTGATACGCTTAAAACAGCACGAAGCTGCAATCACCTGGCGGATCGAATTAGCATCGCACGGCCAACCTCTATGAAAAGGGCCACCACAACATTTGTGTTGTTGGTGGCCTGTATTATTGCCAGCACAGCGCAAGCGCAGCAAAAACCCCGATTGATTTTGCAAATCACCGTTGATCAACTGCGTGGCGACCTGCCCACCCGTTATTACGACAGGCTCGGCGACGGTGGTTTCCGTTACCTGTGGGAGCACGGGGTTGTCTACCGCAACGCCCACCACGCGCATGCCAATACGGAAACGATCGTCGGTCATGCGACGCTCGCAACAGGCGCGCACCCATCCGGCCATGGCATGGTCGGCAACCTCTGGTTCGATCGCGAGACCGGATACATAACTTATAACGTTGAGGATGCCAGGTATCGTCTGCTGACCGAGGGCGCTGACGTTGACGAAGACGCCGAGATCGATCCGACCCAGAGAGCTGCCCGCAGCGAAGGCCGGTCGCCGGCGGCAATTCTTGTTTCAACGTTTGCCGATGAACTTCGCAGCAACACCGGCGGCAAGGCAAAGGTTATTGGTATCTCAGTCAAAGATCGCGCTGCCATTTCGATGGCCGGGCACGCCGGAATTGCCTACTGGTTTTCCAAGGCCACGGGCGAGTTCATTACCAGCACCTATTACCTGGATCACTATCCCGACTGGGTTATCGACTTCAATGGCGCGAAGCCGGCACAACGGTTCGCGGGCACAGCCTGGCATCTGTTGCACGATCAGGAGAGCTACCTGTTTGGCGATTCTGACGATCGCGCATGGGAAACTGACGTCGCCGGGTTTGGCCGCGTGTTTCCACACAGCTACGGCGATGGCAGTAGCCCGTACTTCACCACCTGGCTGACGCTGAGCCCGGCGGGCGACAGGCTGGTACTCGATTTCGCGAAGCAGGCCCTGGTCGGGGAACAACTCGGCGCAGATCAGGTTACCGACTATCTGAGTGTCAGTTTCTCTTCGACGGATTACGTCGGACATGTATTCGGGCCATCGAGTCTCGAGAGTGAAGACAACATCCTGCGACTCGACCGCACCATTGCGGAGCTGCTTGCCTTCGTCGATCAGGAGGTCGGTCTTGCGAACACCCTGGTTGTACTCTCCGCAGACCACGGCGGTCCGGATACGCCGGGCTACCTCAATGCTCTGGGCATCCCGGCCGGCTACGTAGATCCGGATAACTGGGACAAGGATGCTGCGATCGCGCGGATCAAAGACAAGTTCGATATTTCGGGCAAGCTCTTCGAGACTTATTCGCACCCCTACCTGTATTTCAGCGAGGAAGTTAAGAATAACAGTGCTATCGATATCGAGGCACTTGAAGCAGCCGTGACCGATGAGCTTTCGAAATTCAAAGGCGTATCACTGGCGGTATCCAGTGCTGCTTTGCGTCGCGGCAACCTGCAAGACACCGATCTGATGCGCTCGGTTGTCAATAACTTCCATTCCAAGCGTTCGGGTGACGTTTTCATCGTGTTCGAGCCGAACTGGTTTATCAACGACTTCGATGGTCTGACGGTAGCCTCGACACATGGCTCGCCGTGGACCTACGATACCTATGTGCCGATCGTATTCGCCGGAATGGGATTACAGCATCAGACAGTCGATCGCCCGGTGCACACCGTCGATATCGCTCCTACGTTGTCGTCATTCCTCAGCATCAAGGCGCCATCGGGCTCTGTGGGCGCACCACTGCAGGAAGTTCTTCAGTCAGATAAAGTAATGAGTGCTCACGAGAAATAAACGAGTTGCAGCGCCGCATGGGCCAACAGGGAAGTTGAGGACACCCATGGAAGTTGAGGACACCCATCAAAAGGCAATTAAGGCGCCATCAAGCTGTGCACGTCATGTCCCGTCTCATACAGCAATCGCCTAGATTTTGATGGCGCCTTAATTGCCTCCTTAATCGCTGCCGTCATCACGTAAGATCACCTTTGAATCGAAAGGAAGCAGGTTGGAGCAACTGATATGAACGGAGCTGAGGCACTCATCCAGACGCTGAGCGATGCCGGGATCGAGGTTTGTTTCGCCAACCCTGGCACCTCTGAGATGCAGCTCGTCGCGGCGATAGACCAGCAGCCGAAAATGCGCGCCATACTCGGCCTGTTCGAAGGCGTAGTAACGGGCGCGGCGGACGGCTATGGCCGCATGGCTGACAAACCTGCAGCGACGCTGCTGCATCTCGGCCCCGGTCTCGGCAACGGACTGTCGAATCTTCATAACGCCAGACGTGCTCGCACCCCGCTCGTCAATATTGTGGGCGATCATGCAACCGATCACCTGAAATATGACGCACCGCTGACCTCCGATGTCGAGGGCGTGGCACGTCCCATGTCGGACTGGGTTCGCACCTCCGCTTCTGCCGCTGATCTTGCAGCCGCAGGGGCTGAAGCTGTCAATGCCGCGCTCGCCTACCCCGGGCAGGTTGCGACGCTGATCGTGCCCGCTGACCATGCCTGGAGCGACAATGGCGAGGTAGCCGCACCGCGGCCTGCCCCTGGGCCACCTCAGGTCGATAAAGGGCTGGTGGACACGGCTGCCACGGCCTTGAATGGGAATAGTGCTGTTGCCCTGTTTCTTGGCGGCCGGGCACTTCGCGAACAGGCTCTCGAGCAGGCCGGCCGCATCGCGGCGGCAACTGGTGCGCGATTGATCTGCGAGACATTTACGACACGCTTGCAACGAGGGGCCGGACGCGTTCCGGTCGAGCGCTTGCCCTATTTCGGTGAAATGGCCGCGGACGTTCTCAAGGGCCTGACACGGATCGTGTTTGTCGGTGCTGCGCCGCCGGTATCCTTCTTCGCCTATCCTGGCAAGCCGAGCTGGCTCTCGCCCGAAGGCGCAGAACTCATCAAACTCGCCGGTCCGCGCGACGATGCCTTCGCCACGCTTTGCCAGCTCGCGGACGCGGTCAATGCGCACGCCGAGCCTGCCGAGCGGCAAGCGCCTTTTGTTCCGCCTGCCGGGGAGGGCAAGCTTGATGCGCAATCGGTAGGTGCCGTACTGGCTGCACTCATGCCGGAGAATGCAATCATCTCCGATGAGGCGGCGACCGCAGGTCTCGCGATGTTCCCAATGACGCAGGGCGCGCCCAAACATGACTGGCTGATGCTTACGGGAGGATCCATCGGTCAGGGACTGCCGCTCGCTACCGGCGCCGCCGTTGCCTGTCCCGAGCGCAAGGTGATCGCCCTGCAAGCCGATGGCTCGGGCATGTACACGGTCCAGGCGCTATGGACGATGGCGCGCGAGAAGCTCGATGTCACCACCATTATCCTGAACAACGGCAGTTACGCCATATTGAACATCGAACTCGCCCGCGTCGGCGTGGCCAACCCGGGACCCAAGGCGCTCTCGCTGCTCGACCTCACCCGGCCGACCATTGACTGGGTGTCGCTGTCCGAAGGGATGGGCGTGCCCGCGGTTCGCGCGGACACTGTCGAGGGGTTTCGCGATTGCTTAAGTGAAGCACTCGCGAGCAATGGCCCGCGCCTCATTGAAGCGATCGTTCCCCCAGGGGTCTGACCGGTCACGGGAATTCGATCTGTGGACAGATTTCGGCAGACGACGATTCACTCATTCCTACTAACCGACTATAGTTTCGCAATAACTCAAACAAAGCAGCGCAATACCCGTGAACTCCACAACATCTGAGAACTGGTCCGGCCGCCTGGCCTTCATACTGGCGTCCATCGGCGCTGCCGTCGGCCTCGGCAACATCTGGAAGTTTCCGTACACGCTGGGCAACAGCGGGGGCAGCGCATTCGTGCTGGTCTATGTCATTGCCATCCTGGTTGTCGCGACGCCCATCATGATCGCCGAAATGGTCATCGGCCGGCATGCACGGGCCAGTGCACCGACAGCGATGCGCAAGGTCGCGGAAAGCTCCGGCACGACCAGACACTGGGGTCTTCTCGGATGGATGGGCTTGTTTGCGCTGTTTCTTGTCTTGAGTTTCTACAGCGTTATCGCCGGCTGGACAGCCGCCTACCTGGTTAAGTCCGCATCCGGATCGATGATGGGATTGTCGCCGGCGGAAGTCGGCAGGGGCTTCGATGATTTTCTCCATAATCCCCGGGAAATGATCTTCTGGCATTTCCTGTTCACGGGGATAACGATCTTTATTGTGTCCCGGGGGGTGAAAATCGGCCTGGAGAGACTGGTCCGGGTGCTGATGCCGGCACTTTTCATTACCCTGATCGCGCTGGTTATCAATTCGGCTTTTATCGGTGACTTTTCAGCCGCCGTTGATTTTCTGTTTACCGCGGACCTGAGCAAAATTACGCCTCCAGTCGTCCTTGCCGCAGTTGGCCAGGCATTTTTCTCGGTCAATGTTGGCATAGGCGCTGTATTGACGTATTCGTCGTACCTGCCGCAAGACGTCAGCCTTTTCCGCTCAGCAATTATCGTCTCGCTCGGCGATACGCTGGTGGCACTGCTGGCCGGCCTGGCGATTTTTCCGATCGTATTCGCCAACGGACTCGATCCCGCAGGGGGTCCGGGATTGATTTTCGTAACCTTGTCTACCGCGTTTGCGCAAATGCCGGCCGGCGCCCTGATCGGTACCGGGTTCTTCCTGATGATCATATTCGCCGCACTGACTTCGTCGATTTCGATGCTGGAGACGATGACTGCACGGGCCATCGAGATCAGGGGCATGACGCGCACCAGGGCCGTAGTGCTGATCGGGAGTGGCACGTTTCTGATGGGACTGATAACCGTATTTTCATTCAGCAGTTGGGAAAACGTTTATTTGCTGGATGCGATACCGACTTTCGCGGGCAAAACACCGTTCGACCTGATCGATTACCTCGTGTCGAATGTGATGATGCCGCTGGGCGGTATGTTCTACGCCCTGTTTGCCGGTTGGTGGCTGTCGAAAGAGACTTCGATTTACGAGATGGACATAGGGGACGGGGCGTTGTTCAAGCTGTGGTTGCTGCTCGTACGCATCGTGGCACCGCTCGCTGTCGCAGCGGTATTTGTCTTCAATCTCGTGTAGACGTCGTCTGGCATCGCAGTAGCGGAGGAATCGATGACGAGAAAAGCATTCGCAATAAACAGTATGCCCACCCTGGGCGTAGTTGTTCTCGTGATCGGATTAGCAGTCAATGCGCAGGAACGGCCGCGGATCATGCCATCGCCACGTCCGACGCTAGCCCCCAACGATGCGGGTGTCGTTTATCGCGACAACGGGAGCATACAGCTTCGCGCAAATGTGTATCTCCCTGGGAGCGACCAACCCACGGCAGCGATCGCCTGGTTCGCTGGCGGCGGCTTCAGATTACGTGACTACCGCATGATCCGTGGCTCCATATTCGACCAGCTTGCCCGGGGCGTAGCGGTAATATCATTCGAATACACGCTCGCGGACGAAGCAAAATGGCCGGCGCAGGCGCATGACGGGAAGGCCGCTATTCGATGGCTGCGCAGCAACGCGAACAAATACAACATCGACCCGCAGCGGATTTTCATCGCCGGAGCATCAGCGGGAGCCATTCTCGCCAATGTAGTTGCAAATAGTGCCGGGGACAAATCTCTCGAAGAATCCGCTGCAGAGAATGCGAATTTATCCGCTGGCGTCAACGGGGTCATTTCCTTTTATACCGCTGCAGACATGACGACTCACAGCGACTGGCCAAGTGAGGATTCGTCCGGATACTTTTTGACGGGTTGTGCTTCCATCGAATGCAAATCGGTGGTCGAAAGTGCGAGCCCTGCGCACCATGTATCTGCAAATTCGCCACCGGCACTTCTGTTTCATGGCATGGGTGACGTGGTTATCGACTACACGCAAAGCATCCTGCTGCAACAAAGACTGAATGAGGCAGGCGTCG
>Ga0209987_10000079_pt1 | contig 42226 bp, 41 predicted proteins | sample N074metaG_FD_182134 | JGI IMG/M metagenome (GOLD analysis project Ga0209987, IMG submission 182134) | Deep subsurface microbial communities from Kermadec Trench to uncover new lineages of life (NeLLi) - N074 metaG (SPAdes) (version 2) | ecosystem: Environmental > Aquatic > Marine > Ocean trench...
CGTGGCCGCGCCGTAGGGTTGTTGCACGGCTGGCGAGGCGGATACGCGAAGACAGTATCTGGATACGGCGAGCGTGTCTAACGCAGCCAAGCGTGCAAAAGCACACGGCCCTTCGGGTTGCAGCCCAATCCGCCCGCAGCCTTCGTTGAACCCCGGCGGCCGGCGCGGATTGATCTTAAGTGCTTTAGCATGGTCGTTCGGCATAGCAATAAATGTCAGTCCGCACCCACCTCTTGACAGTAACGGACATCTTTGGCGGACTGGGCCAGCAACGCGGCTCACGAGAGGTATATAACCCTTTAGACTCCGATGACAGGCCGGGAATGTAGACTACCGCAGCCAAAAATATCGTACATGTATTGGGCTGGTCGCGACTACTTGCGTGAGCGGGAGGAATCCCATGATTTGGAGCGATCGAAGCGCCCGCTGTTGTAAGGATCAATGCCGCTTTCGTCGGCCTCGAGAATAGATTCGTCGATGATCGTCAGGGTTTCGTGCGTGCCGGTATCCTCGCGAATATATTTGTTGCGAACAAGTACATTCTTTCCCGGACCACCGTCCATGATTTTTCCGCCGACCTCGGCGCTGAATTCGACGGTTTCAGTAATGGCGCGGCTTTGTCTTGCTGGCCGGGGCATGACCCTCGGGCCGCTCCGACGCAGTGATTTCGCGGCCGGCTTTTTACCGGGGAAAATCTTGTTAGCCATCCATCTTATTGAGCGCAGCATAAGGGTCGTCCGACAGCCATCAAATTTCCGTTTTCCGGGATGCCACAACTATAGCCCCGGCATCACGGCGTGTTGCAGTGCTATTAACATAAGCTATAACAAATGGGCACTAAAAGCTTGTTCACCAAGAGAAGAATGTGATGGACTTCACAGTCTTGCAGAGCGGGATTGCTTCAGGTCAAAGCTTGTCGCCGCCGCCAGGCCTGCCGGAAGCCCCAGATGGTGAAGCGGGCCAGTTGCCAGATCAGGTACGGCGAGAGCATGAGAAACAGGACTGCGGGCTCGCCATTCCACATGGCGCTGTGCAGTGTGCCGTAAAAGGCGGAAAAACCGCTCCCACCGTATTCGCCAAACACCGATTTACCGACCATGTAGACGGCGAATGGCAAAATCACCAGCCCAAAAAACACCAGGCAAAGGAATAGTGCCGATTCCTTTGTGGCTGTCTTTTTCATGGATTCAGGATTGAGCGGCATCTTCGCGAGCATCGAATGCTGGGTGCTCAATCGTTGACGATGATCGAGGTGAGGTCAAGCGGGGGTGACTAATTCTCTTTAGCGTCGCAGCCTTTAGCGCGCCACCGGCGCACGGCAAATCCCAGGTGCAGGCAGGCCGCAGAGAACAGCAGGTAATGTGGCAGGACCCAAAACCATTCACTGATGTAAAGGGTGGCAAAGAGAGCGGCAAATCCTGCCGTCAGGTAGAAGTAGGGCAGGCAGTCATAGGCAAGTTTCGGTAACCAGACTTTTCTTTGGAGCAGGCCTTCCACGTCATGCGAATCTTCCTGATTCGCGCCAAGATCCATTTGGTGTGGTTCAGCCTGGGTCAACATGAGCTGTTGCATGTAGTCCGATCAATCCCTGAAGGCCTGCAACTGTAATTGATCCTGCGTTCAAAGACCGTGATTGTTCTCACAAATCTGCATTTGCCGGCCTCCGCCGGGGATCTATCTTTTCGGACGCTCTTCATATCGGAACTCTGTTGTACCGATCGTCACGATGTCGCCGTTTTTTAACGTTTGTTCCGTCACTCGTTTTTCGTTGACGAAAACGCCGTTCTTGCTGCCCCAGTCGACAATTTTCGTCTCGCCATTCTCTGTGACGATAACGGCGTGTCGCCGACTGATGAAGTGCGCATTCAGCTGTATATCATTGTTCGCCGTCCGCCCAATGGTCAGCCGGTCCTTGAACAGGGGAAACCGCACTTCCTGTCCGTCGGTTTCCCCAACCAGCAGTCGGGTTACGCGTACGCGATCACTTCGGGTTGTTTCCTCAGCTCGTTCGGACACCTGATCGTCGGTATCGACAAGCACTTCTCCGATATCAAGGATGACATCTTCGATTTCGTCAGCGGATTCCACTGTCTGACTACGACCCGCCAGCTCGTTCATCAATGCGGCGATCGCACGGTCCTTGTTCTCCAGTTTGTACTCGAAATCATCTACTTTAATCTTGAGCTTTTTCGCTTTTTGCTCCAGCTGCCGAATCACTTCCTGGTATCGCTCTTCAACTTCATTAATCTGGGTTTCAAGGGATCGTTGAACGCCTTTAGTGTCGTAGAGATCGGAAGTTAACTGTACGTTGATGGTATCCTGGTCAGCAATCGTCTCCTGAGCTGCACCAAGCTCGAATCGAGTTTTTCGAAATGCCTGGGAGAATTTTTGTTCTAGTTTGTCGATCTTTGCCGAAAGCACTGCATTTTGCTGTTTTGTGGCGGTCAATTCTTCAGACAGGTCGCCAATTTTGTCTTGCGCAGAGGTGCAGGCCGTCTGCAGATCTTGCTCCCGGTTGACGGCACTCTCGACGAATTCGGACTGTTCCTGCAACTGGTGGCGAAGGTCGTCCGCATAGCGCTCCGTACGGTTAATTTGCGCAGTCAGATCACTGATTTCCTGCTCGTGTCCTGTCAGAAGTCCGGATTGCTCCGCAATCAGCTTGTGGCTGCGCTCAATCTCCTTTTCCGCGTCGTTGCGCGATATTCTCCGGAGTTCAAGATTGTCGGATCTCAGGTTTGTGCATTCTGAAACCTGCGTTGCCAGTTCTTTGGACAGTTCGTCGCTCCTGGACTGATTACGCTCAAGTTGTGTATCGCGGTGCGTGAGGATCTTTGACAATTCTTCGATTTCGTCGCCGGATTTCTCAAGACTCGTTTTTACCTCCGCCAATTCGTCTTCGCGCTGTGTCCAGATATCTTTCCGGTCATCAACGTGCTTACGCAATTCGGATAAAGAGGCCTGTGACTCTGCCAGTTGCTTTTTCAACTCCGAAAGTCGCCGCTCGTGCGACGCACTTTTTTGACTATCCTGCCGTTGGCGGGACCGGGACTCTTTCAGCTTGAGCTTAACTGAGCCGACTTTTTCCTTGTTTGCCGCGAGCTGTTTTTCCAGATCTCGAATCCTGGATTCGTCATTTTTCGCCGCCGTGCGAATTTGCGCGGTTTCAGCGGATGATTCTTTGGCACTTTGTTTTTCCTGCTCGAGTTCGTGTCTGGCCGTGTCGAGTTTCCGTTGGCGGTCACTGAGTTCGTGTTTCGACGATTTCAATTTAGCATTCAGCTGATCAATTTCAGCGTTAAATTTCTTGCTGATCTCCTTCTCGAGCCCGGTCCATTTAATGCGGAGTTGCTCGATATCTGACTGCAGTTGATCGATAGGTTCCGTACCGGATTGCGGGGTGCCGATTGACGGTTCGTCCAAGTCGGCCTGCACATCGAGTAGTTTGATCTCGCAAGTTTCGGCGTCCGCATCAAGCTCTTGAGCGTCACTCTCGAGTTGATCCGAAAAGAACGCGGGAATTTCAAGTTCCGCAGTAAGATCGTCTTCAGAAACAGGGTCTAATTTATTGATTTTCTTATTGTCACTAGCCATTAATCTATTTTAGCACGTGAATTGCGGATTGTTCGAGAATGCCGCAGCGGTGCGCTGCGACTCGGCGCGGATGGACGAATTAGGTTAAATCGGTGTGGTCAATCACAAGCGACGGTTCTGCCGTCGGCCCAACGCCTGAGGATCGCGATCTTTTCAGCCATGACAACGGACAGGGGTTTCGTCCGTTGAATTTCATCCAGTACATGCGCGGTGTGGTCAGCGGTTTCTGCTGAGCGTGTGCTGCATATAGAGCCGAGACGACAGCTTGCTCAATTTTTGCGCCTGAAAAGCCCTTTTTTGGCTGTCGCAATCCGGGTCAGGTCGAATGTGTCTATTTGCTGACCGCGATTCTTCAAGTGGGTTTCTGCAATGAGTTCGCGAACGCGTGAGTTGGGCAGATCCACGAAGAAAATCTCGTCAAAGCGTCCCTTGCGAACCAGTTCCGGAGGTAATGCGCTGATGTCATTTGCGGTCGCGACGACGAACACCTGGCTGTCCTTTTGCGCCATCCACGTAAGGAAAGTTGCCGACACTCGCTGTGTCGTGCCGGTTTCTCCACCACGCCCGGCGAGGCCTTTTTCGATTTCATCGATCCACAGCACACACGGCGACATCGCATCTGCAGTTTTCAGCGACTCCTGCAGGTTTCGCTCCGTTTCGCCGTGATACTTGTCATACAGGTTTGCGAAGTCGAGGCGCAACAATGGCAGTCCAAAAATACCAGCGGTCGTTTTTGCTGCGGGGCTTTTGCCACATCCCTGCACGCCAAGCAGAAGGACCCCTATTGGCGTATCGAGGTGCGCGGCACCAGTTTTTTTATGAAAGCCGGTTTGCGCTGGGTCAGCCAGTGCTTCAGTTTCTCCAGCCCACCGACATCAACGAATTTTGCAGTGTCATATTCGCACTGCAATATCCCGCCCCGATTCAACAGCTCGTACTTCGCCTCCATCACCACCGGGGTCGCTGCTTGCACATCCATGTGCGCAACGACTATAAGTACGTCCCTGTACAAAAGTCGCTCTTGGTAATGGCGCCGTCATGGTAAATCGCGTTACGAGCCAGTTGCTCGGTATCCCGCACCGGCAATCCAGCGAATTTCCGAATCAGCAGTCCGTATGCCTTTGGATCGACCTTGACCCGCAGCCCGGGATGCTCGGCCGCATATTCGCTGGCGACCCGCTTTACAATTTTTTGCGATATTTTTCAGTTGGTAGATCCAGTTCGAATCTTGCGCTGAAGCTCTCGAGTTCTCGCGCCAACCGGACCTTGTGCCTGACCAGAATGAGTTGTCTGGGTATCTTAGTGAAGCGGATGAAAATGTCCTTTAGCAAGCGGACGTTTACCGGGTCTTCCAGGCAAGGATGAAAATCGAGCAATACATAAATACCCGGTTTTCTCACGGCCCGGATATGCTGCAAAACACCGGACGGATCGCATTGTGTAACTGCGGTTCGAGTGAAATGTCGAGTCGCTGCAGTCCATCAGTGACGGTCCAGCGGAAAATCGGCATATAATCTTCCGTAGCTCGCGAGATCGCGATCGCCTTCAGTAAATCGAGCATACGCGACTCTTCACGTGTTTCTATGACGACGATGGGTACGTGTAAACGCAGAATCAGTTCGAGGTCACGCTGTTTAGCTATGTAATTTCGCATTCCTGGAAAACAGGACGGTCATCGGATTTCGCAGCCCGGTAAATTACTGGCGCTCAATGCGTCCGCATCAGCGCCGGTGATTCCTCGAACAATTGCCGCGAAATCGTCAAGCGTGATTATATTTTCCGATGCGGCCAACGCAACCAGTACATCGTCGAGGCTTTTCTTGCCGTCGCTCATGGTGCGGATTTCGCTATCGAGATCGTCCAGTATCGTTACTGCACGTGCCGTGATCGCACCACTGGAAACTGATTCGCACAATTGACTGACGGACGATCCCCATTCCGCTTGCTTTCGCATGGCCGCTGCATATCGTCTGTCACTGATGGTCCCGCTGCGGTGCAAAACGGCCAGGCTGTAGTATTCAGCAAGACCTTCGACAAGCCAGTCCATGCCGTCGCCGGCGCCGACGCCCAGCGCAATATGCATGATCTCGTGCAGCAACGTGCTGGTCGCGTTTTCACTAATCAACGGGCGGTCCGCATGTATGAATAGTGATCGCGGGCCCGACAGTCCGCCGCGCCACATTGGATCGCCGGCGCCGATTATGGTCAGGCGCTTGGGAAAATCGGGAACGAGGCGCAGGACTTCGGGCAGCGTCCAGTTCAGCAACGCAAGAATATCGATTCTTCGCATTCCCTGGTCTGTCGGCGCCGCAACATTGACCCGCAATCCTGCGATTCGGTCATACCGGATGCCAATCTCTCCCAGGATTATCCAGCCAGCCGGCCGATCGAATCGCCGCCTGGTATTCCTGATACGGTAGCTATGCTCGCGCCCAAAGTACTCTGTCAGCGACGACCATCCGGGGGGCAGATTGAAGCTGAGCGTGGTTTCACTTCTCGCGCCACGCAGCGCCCTGGTTGCGGCTTGCGGTATGACATCTTCAACTCTGAAAATGGCCCAGTCAGCGGTGATATGCGCGTCGAATGCCCCGTCGTTGCGCTGATGGTCTATCAGCGCGAACCAGCGCAGACTGCCGCCCTCGGGAGGCGGTTTCCAGATCAGACGCGCATCTTCGAGGGATATTTCTCCATCCCCGCCGGCAGCGCTGATTTTCCCGGCAGGTGCACGCATATTCACTTCGCGAAGCAGGTGTGAAGACTGGCTTAACGTCATCTCGACCCATGCGCCGCCGGCCTCCGGATCAGGCGTGACGACGTACTCCAATTGATAAATTCGACCGCTGCCCTGTTGCGCTGCGGCGGATTCTGACGTCGGCAAGCCGCAAGCTGATGCAACGATTGCCGCAATGATTGCGAGCAGCCGGGGGATCAACCGTGTACTGGTGGCGGATAGCCGGCGCCAGCGCGCCGATCTACACAAAGCTGGGATGCGGTTCATGTCGTGTTTAAGGGTACCTCTAAACAGATTTCATGAGCCGCTTCGCTGGCGCAGTCCGCATGGAATGACCACTACCGTCAAGAAGTGGGCGCGGACTGACATTTATTGATTTGACGAACTACCGAGCCGAAGCACTGAACATCAATCCGCACCAATTACCCCGGTGTATCTCCGGCTGTGGGCGGATTGGGCCGAAATAATAACCGTCAAAGAAAAATCGCTCAGACTTCTTCGTCGGCAACGATAAACAGCTTCAGCTGATCAGCAAGTCCCTTGCAGGCTTTGGCCCGGGTGCGTGCAATCAGCGGAACCGGAATGATAATGGCGGGCAGGAACGACGTACCGCTGACATCGGCGCTAACCGTACCTGCATCTTCCAGGCCATCAAGGTCCCAGACAGTCGCTTCGTATTCTGATTCATTCTGCCACCAGGCGAATCCGAAACACCCGCCGCCGCCGGGACCGATAGCACACGACATGCTGCCACCGCCTCCGGTCTTGTCTGTGTCTCCGTCGAGCCAGATCAAATAGCGAACGCGTTTTTCCTTAATGATTTCGGCAACACCCGGCCTCGACATCAAGGCAGGCAGCCCTTTGGTTTCGGAGGGTGCAGTGCGCGGTTCAAACCAGGGGAAAAGTGCGTCGACAAATTCCTGGTTGGGAATGACTCTGAGCCCCCCGCGCCCACGACCAATCGAGTCGCCCACACATTTAATAAATTTCTCTTCGGTTTCATTGCCCAGGTGGTAACTCTTGGCCATGATCACAATGGATTCGCCTTCGAGAATGCCGGTCTTCGCTTCCTTGATGTGTTCCAGCCGCGATGTGACGCAAGCGCTGAGCGTTGCCCCCATTACTACGGCGACAACAGCTCGCAGCAGCATTTCGCACCCGTGTCTGGGATTATTATCCGGGATCATCAGGAATCTCCTCCGCGGCAGTCGTTTGTATGCTCACGTCATCAGGTATGACCGTTAGCGGCGCCGAATTACTCCGCGTATTGGTGCCCCGAAGTTTGCTTATGCCGGTTGATTTGTCCATTTGCATGATAATCAGGGCAGCGGCATCGCGCATTGCCAGGACGGCGGCCCTGCGCAATGCTTCATCTCCGCCAAATGTCGACGATTGGCTTTTCCCGTAGGCCGCGATGGGCCAGTTCGCGACCTGAACCCCCTGGCTATCGGAAATCTTTATCCGATAGCGAATCCAGACGGCAAATTCATCCGTCTGGCTCTGATTGGGCACAGAAAATTCGAATGCATCGATAGACGGTTCTATAAATGCGTCGATCTGCAGGTCACGCGGGTCGGCACCGTCCTCGATGACCACAAACTCTGTGAACATCGCGCCAAACAGCTGTGTGAATAGCAACCGGTTGGAGCGGCCGAGATCAATGATCCACTTCTCCTTGCCGATAACCTGTTCCTCATGAACAAAATTATCGAAATTCGCCGGATAACGTGCTGCAACCGACATTGGCAATGGATCAATCAGCGGTTTCGGGATACTCGGATTTTTCAACGTAACCCGCGACCCACCGCAGCCGCAGAGGACTGCGACAAGAACCGTTGCAGATATTCTTTTAAGCCATATTGACTTCAAGTTACCGAGTTCCCAGCCGGCTGTTGGTGCGCCAGTGTGCCTGTGTATCAGAGCCCGTACAAAGGGCATAGTTCCACAAAATAAAGTGGCCAAGTTGCTGCTAAGGACTTTAGACCGGGCAACCTGCTAGTGCAACCGACCGGCCGTCAGACAGGTGACTGGCAGCAAACGCCTGATCACGAGTTATTTGGTTGATAACTCAGCACTTTTCAAGACTCAATCGCAGTTCTGGCAGCGTCGCTGCCGCAATACCGCATTAATTGTGCAGACTCCTGCGCTTCACGAGGTCCATTCAAGCGGTGGTTCTTCCATCAACGCTGCCTGCTCGCGCAACGACAGAATGTGCTCGTCCCAGTAGCGGGGCGAATTAAACCAGGGAAATGCGAGCTTGAAAGCAGGGTCCTCCCAGCGGCGCGCCAGCCAGGCGGCGTAGTGCATGATGCGCAGTGTTCTGAGTGCCTCGACCAGGTTCAGTTCGCGCGCATCGAAGGATCGAAATTCCTGATACCCCTCCAGGAGCGTTGACAGTTGCGGTGTTTGTTCGTTTCTGTCTCCAGACAGGAACATCCACAAATCCTGCATGGCCGGGCCGGTCTTTGTATCGTCAAGATCGACGATGTGCAGACGCTCACCTGCAACGAGAACATTACCCGGATGAAAATCACCATGAAGCCGAATGTCGCGAACATTGCCGGCGCGTTCATAGCATGCGTCTATGTTATCGAACAGGTGGCGCACAATACCCTGATAGGCGTCCTCAAGACTGACCGGAATAAAACTTTCCTCAAGCAAGTATTCAGAGGACTGATAGCCATAGGTCTCGATATCGAGCATCGGCCGGTGCAGGAATGATTTTGTTTCGCCGAGCAGATGCATCCGCGCGACCAGCCTGCCGAGTTGGCGCATCAGGTCTTTGTCGTCCAGTTCGGGCGCGCGGCCACCTTTGCAGGGAGAGACCGATAGCCTGAATTTGCCACTGTGATGCAGTGAATTCCCGTGCAGTGTGAGGGGCGCGACAACAGGGATTTCCGCGTCCGCAAGTTCTGCGCTGAAACTGTGTTCCTCGAGAATTGCCTCGTCGCTCCAGCGCCCCGGCCGATAAAACTTCGTGACTACGGGTTGCTGGTTTTCGATGCCAATCTGATAGACACGATTCTCATAGCTGTTCAAAGCCAGAAATCGCCCATCGCAGTGAAAGCCGAGTTCCTCCATTGTCGTGAGAATGTCGTCGGGCTGAAGCCCGGCGAATGCGAGCGTTGATTCGTCGGACCCGGTCACTAAGCTACACTTGGATACGGAAGAGACCGCGAATTATAATGATCGTCATGGTGAATGGATACACTGCAATGTCCGGGGATAGCTACATCTCATGAGTCGTTTCCGATTTCTGCGCCGGCAACCGGCAATTCGCGCCGGACTGGTTGCGCTTACAGCACTATGCTGGACGGCTGTCGCCGAATCGGCAACTCACGGTATCGGGGATTGCCCGCACGATTACCGGCACTGCCTGCAAGAATGGAAGGCCGGGCGCGTCGCGTCTCTCAAGGGCGAATCGGGTTATCTCAACCTGGCGGGGCTCTTCTGGCTCAGGAAGGGCGTCAACACATTCGGCTCCGGTGCCGGCAATGACCTTAGGTTTCCGGCAACAGCGATGCCCGAGATGGGTAGCTTCGAGCTTGGCGAGAACGGAGTCGTCATGAATGTACGCTCAGGAGCGGACGTGCGCATGGATGGCAGTCCTGTGAGCCGGGTGCAGATCGCGGACGACACCAGCGAGAAACCAGGCGTTGTTACATTCGGCTCATTAGCCTGGAGCGTTATCCGCCGTGGCGATCGCTTCGCTGTGCGGCTGCGCGATCTTGATCACCCGGCGTTGCGCACGTTTCCGCCCATCGATTATTTTCCGACTGACCAGAATCTGCGCGTGGAAGCAAGATTGCAGCGTTACGAGCGGCCCAGGATGGTCAGGGTCGATACCGTTATTGAGGGACTCGACTACAATCCGACTTCGCCCGGATTGCTGCGTTTCGAGATTGGCGGTCAGTCATTCGAGCTTGAGGCTTATAACGCCGGTGACGAGTTCCTGCTCGTATTTGGCGACGCAACGAGTGGCAGAGAAACGTATCCGGCCGGACGGTTCCTGTATGCCAGCAAACCGGGCGGGGATGACGTTGTCGTACTCGACTTCAATACGGCTCAGAATCCACCCTGCGCCTATAATGACTTTGCCACCTGTCCGGTTGCGTCGCCACGCAACAGGCTCGCAATTCGAATCCCGGCAGGGGAACGCTACGACCCGCCAGCACACCGGTAGGAGCGGCTTCCAGCCGCGATGCGTATTGCACCGACCCCGCCGCGATCCGCACGCTAACGATTGCCACGAAAATCACGAACAAACGTCGAATTAATGCGGGACCGATCTCCAGCTGAAGCAATTATGATGCCGAAATGGCAGCTGCGAATCCACAGGCCAGCAATCTACGTAAAGGGCGCTATTCCCAACCCGGTCTTTATTATTTTCTGACCGCGTCCGTTGCCGGCCGGCGGCGAGTTTTCACGAAGCGGCATCGCGCCATGATTGTGCTCAATGCGATTCACTGGCTACACGCCGCGGATCGATTTATCGTCGATGCTGCGGTGGTCATGCCGGACCACCTGCATCTGGTCGGGCAGCTTGGTGAAAGCACTCTGGCCAGGGTAATGCATACGCTCAAGAGCTACAGCGCTTACCGTCTGTCCATGGCAGGAGTTGAAACGCCTGTCTGGCAAAAAGGCTACCACGACCATGGGCTTCGTGAAGATGAAGACTACAGGGTCAGAGTGCAGTATGTGCTCCAGAATCCAATACGCGCGGGATTGGTGCGGCGAGTCGAAGACTACCCGTTTGTCATCTTGCCCGACTGGTGGGACGCCGCTCCTACGAATCACGGCAAGACACCGCTCAAAGGAGCTCGAAGGTGAGACCGGCGTTTGCGGTCAGCCTGTCCATGAGGACCTGGCCCATCGCCGAGGCAGGCGTCCAGAATCCGCCGCCGGTTTCCAGCTTGTCTATCGCAAGGCACAGTGCAGTCTCACTCAACATTTTGCTGGTCGATCCGTAGCCCGGGTCGCGGTCACCACTTACGCGGGCACGCAAAATATCACCATTTGTCATCTTGCCGAAAAGTCGCAAGTCGAAGAATCCGTTTTCCCTTTGTTGACGCGACGGCCCCTGGCCTGGTGCGGGCAGCATTCTCCTGACCAGGCCGGAGCGGGTGACACTGAATGAGCACGCCAGCATGAAAGTAGCGAGTCCCGCAGTCATCATGACCGACTTCAACCAGCCCCCGGGTCCGCTGCCGGTGCTGGTTGCCTCGCTATACCGGAAATCCCGGCCATAGGCGTAGTCAAGCAGGGCATTGGATCTGCGGACGATCCTGGTATTGATCGCGGCCATCACAAACGGCGCAGTCCAGACGCCGGCCACCGCGCAATAACGAACACCATGTTGATCCGCGCCGTCAGGACCCTGCCGCTCGTCTGGTGGATTCAGGCCGTAGGGATCGGCAAGTATGCGCGCAATCTTGCGGTCCGCTTGTGCTTCCTCCACCACGTTCAGCATGCTGGCAAGCGTGCCTCCGCTTGCACCACCTTTCATGGCTCTGACCAGCAGGACGATTTCCTCGCATGGCGCAGCAGAAGCTGCCCTGGCCTCACGCTGCAGGTAAAACACACCGATATCGGATGGAATTGCATCGAAGCCGCAGCTGTGCACGATTCTTGCGCCGCTCTGCACTGCGTCGGACTGATGTTCAACAATCATCTTGCGGATCCACTGCGCCTCGCCAGCGAGATCGCAATAGTGGGTTCCACTGGCGACACAGGCGGCAACCAGTTCGCTGCCGTATTTTGCGTATGGCCCCACAGTCGTCAATACAACGCGGGTGTTGCGAGCCAGTTGCCTGAGAGCATTGGCATCATGGCTGTCGGCGACAATGATGGCAGGGAGCTCGCCCGTGGTGCAGGACTCGGCGATCACGCTCTCGAGTTTTTCCCGGTTGCGGCCGGCGACCGCCCAGCGGATCGGGGCACCGACCGGATATCTGTCGGCAAGGTATTCAACAACGAGCCGCCCGGTGAATCCGGAGGCGCCAACAACCACAATGTCGTACGGTCGATTGCTAATTGTCGCGTCCGGTTGCATTGCCCGAGGGTAGACCCGGCTGGCCGGAGAAACAATCGCATGCGGTCTGGTGCGTGATTCAGCGACGCGCAATAATGCCCCGGCAACCGACATTCCTGCAGTGTGTCCCTCTATAATTCTCAGTTTGCCACTTTTTGGATCAAATCAATGCTCAAAATAAAATCGGGTCTTGTCTTGCTGACGATAGTCACAGTGACATTATCAGCTTGCAGCAAACAGCCTGGAGAGGCCTCAGCGTCAGCACTGGTATCGTCCGAGGGCCTGTTGAAATACGTGCCTGCTGATACGCCATATCTGCTGGCTATGCCCGTTGCCTTGCCCGACGACGTGCTCGATAAACTGGAACCGCAAGTCGACGTTACGCTGCATATGTATCCGGCTTTGATCAAAGCCATTTTGACTTCCGTGATTGCCTCGAAGGAAGCAGCGGGTGAAGACGCCGGCGAGCTCCAGGATGCTATACCGTTCGTGGATGAGCTTGGCAGTCTCCTGTCGATAGAAGGGCTGCGGGCGGCCGGGATCGATCGAGATTCCCGAGTCGTGATGTATGGCGTTGGAGTTCTGCCGGTAATTCGAACCACATTGTCAGATGGCACTCTCCTGGAAGCTGCGTTCGCGCGACTCGAGGAAGCGGCTGCCAATAAAATGTCGGTGGCGACGATCGGCAATTACGAGTATCGATTTGCGGGAGACGACGAGGGGCGGGTGATCGTCGCGATCATGGATAACGAACTGGTCATCAGCGTGGTGTCTGCTGAATTGTCTGAGGAGCAACTCAAAACCGTGTTGGGGCTCACGCTTCCCGAGGAGAATATTGCGGAGACGCGGACACTGAAGCACATTGCCGACAAGTACGGCTTCAAGGATTACCTCGTCGGGTTTATGGATATCGAACGGTTCGCATCAGTGTTTCTTGACGATCAGTCTGGCGTCAATGCAGAACTGTTATCGATGATCGATTACGACGATTCGAAAATGTCAGACGCCTGCAAAAATGATCTGCGCTCGATAGCCGGCGTGATGCCGCGCATTGTCATTGGTTACACGGACGTCAATATTGAGAAATTGTCGTCGAAAGCAGTATTTGAACTTCGTCAGGATCTTGCGGCCGGTATATCGACGATGACCGGCCCGGTGCCGGGGCTGGGGAGTGATCAGGGCGGGCTCTTCTCTATGGGCATGAGCACGGATCTTCTCGCAGCTCGCGATTTCTATGCGGGTCGTCTCGATGCAATGGAGGCAGATCCGTACGAGTGCGAGGAAATTTTCGATTTTCAGGCCACAGTTGCGGCGGGTCGGGAGATTCTTGCTCAGCCAGTGCCGCCAGTTGCCTACGGATTCAAAGGATTCCTGGCCGTAGTCGAGGATATCGAGGGCCTGGATCTGCAAAACGAGATTCCACCGACATCGATCGATATGCGTTTGCTGGTGTCGATCGACAATGCCGAGGGACTGCTGGCCATGGGCGCGATGTTCAGCCCGGAGCTGGCTGCATTGGATCTCGAACCCGATGGCGAGCCGGTCAGGCTAGAAATGGGACAGCTCGCGGCACTGGGTCAGACGGTGCATATCGCGATGACGGATAATGCCATTGCGGTGTCTGTTGGCGAGGGCACCGAAGACCGGCTGGGAGCGATGCTGGCGGCAAGCGTCAACGATCCGTCACCGTTTATGGCATTCGAAATGGATGCCGCTCGCTATTATGACTCCATTGGGGACGCGATGATGACGGATGGCGACGGCGACATTGAGTCCATGCAGGAGCTGCAGGAGGCGATGCAGGCCATGATGAATATGGCAAAGGAGAGTCTGTCGCGCCTGTCAATAACGGTCGACTTCACCGAGCACGGCATTGAATTGAATTCGACCGTGCATTTGACCCAGTAGCAATGTTCTTCAATGACTGGCTGTGTGCCCTGAAAAGACAGATGTAATTGTTATTGGCGGTGGCCTGGTCGGATTGTCGAGCGCCATGCATCTGCAGGCAATGCGGCCGCGCCTGGCGATAATGCTTATTGAGAAAGATGATCAGCTCGCGCTGCAGCAGTCAGGGCACAATTCAGGGGTCATTCATGCCGGAATCTACTACGAGCCAGGGTCACTCAAAGCTCAATTTTGCGTCGAAGGTCATCGCGCGCTGGTCGAGTTTTGCAGTCAGCATGGCATACCGGTCGTAAAGTGCGGCAAGGTTATCGTCGCCAATACCGATGAACAAATCGCCCGCCTGGAGCAGCTGCACAAGCGTGGCACCGACAATGGCGTGCCGGATCTCAGGATTATCGATCAGCGTGAGTTGCGAGAGGTCGAACCGCATGTCACCGGCACACGCGCCTTATACGCGCCACATTCGGCCATCGTCGATTACAAGAAAATCGCCGCCACCTATGCGCGCATCTTTCAAATCGCCGGCGGCACCATCAAACTCGGGACTGAGTTTTTGTGTGGCCAGCAAGTCAGGGGGCGCAGCCGGATGGAGACGACCGCCGGCGCAATCGAGGCCAGGTTGATCATCAATTGTGCCGGCTTGCACTCCGACGTCGTTGCGAAAAGGACCGGAACAAAACCTGGATTGCGGATCATTCCGTTTCGCGGCGAATACTTCGAACTCCGTCGCGAAAGTCGCCATCTCGTCAATGGCCTGGTCTACCCGGTGCCAGATCCAGATTTGCCGTTTCTCGAGGTGCACCTGACGCCGACCGTCGATGGTTCGGTGGCGGCTGGCCCGAACGCTGTCCTGGCGGGCAAACGCGAAGGCTATCGCTGGCGGGACTTTGCATTCGGAGATATGGCTTTAACTTTATCCTACGGCGGATTCTGGTGGCTGGTGGGGCGCCACTGGAAACCGGGAGTCGCAGAAATCAACCGTTCGTTGCGCAAGAGCGTATTCGTTAAAAGCGTGCAGCGCCTGGTGCCTGAAATTACTGCAAATGACCTCGTGCCCGCTGATTCCGGTGTCCGCGCACAGGCAGTGGATGGGAGAGGGCGTCTTATCGATGACTTCCGCATCGAAGAATCACCGGGTGCGATCCACGTCTTGAATGCGCCGTCGCCGGCAGCGACATCGTCGCTCATGATCGGAAAGTTTATCGCGAACAAAGCGGATCTGCGGCTTCACGGCACAGGGCGCTAGCCTCCAGGCTGACATTTTGTCAGTATTGCGGCGCTGAATTTTCGTTGGCGTAAAACTCTATGAAAAAGTTAATTTTGCTTCTCACTACCGCCTTGGTTTTCACGGTTTCTGCGAACGCGCAAGACCATGGCAGCGATTCGATCGTCCTCATTCAATCCGCTGATTTGCAAGCAGGGAAAACCATTCCAACGGATGTGCGGTTTGTTGCCAGCGGTCAGCCGGACGAGGCGATGCTGCAAGCGATTTCGGCAGCGGGTTTCTCTGTCGTTGTCGACATGCGCGCGGCGGATGAGGAGCGGGGCTTCGACGAAGCAAAAGAAGTCGAACGACTTGGCATGGTGTATGTGCTGTTGCCAATTGCCAGCGCAGACGACATCACACTCGATAAGGCGGCAGTACTGGACCAGATCCTTGCAGAAAACCAGGGCCCCGTGTTGCTGCATTGCGCTTCGGGGAACCGGGTAGGAGCACTCTACGCGTTGCGCGAAAAATTGCATGGCGCGAGCAACGACGAAGCATTGGCCGTCGGCAAGGCGGCGGGCATGACGCGACTCGAATCAGTTGTCAGGGAGCGCATCGGGGAGAAGTAGCAGCCAACCCCGCCGCGATTCTTTGTCCATTCGCGGCCAGAGGCCGCTCCTACGATCCTGCCGATAGCAACGTAGGAGCCGGCGTTACGTACAGGATGTACTAATGTCGCGACAAAATCGCCGGGAGCGATTTTGGATAACCCCATGAGCGTTAGTCCGAAGGGCCGAGGGCAGGATGCCCGAGTCAACCACATGGATGTGCGTGAGCGACCGAGCCGCGATTCAGACCCCGGAATATCAAATTCGCGTCAAGGATGAAAAAAGGCCGCCCCGATGGGCGACCTTTGGTGTTGGTGGAGGTGGCGAGAATCGAACTCGCGTCCGCAAGCCCTACGCTTCGGGATCTACATGCTTATTCCGTCTTTAATCTCGTTGCCGGCTACCCGACGGGCAGGGAAAACCGGCGACCAGCTCAGTAAGAATTTAACGGGTCAGACCCTGAACATGTCCTCACCGCGGTCTTGTGTCGGTGACCCCTGGAATCCGGCCGCACAAGCACGAGCCGGGCAGAGGGCGCTAGGCTGGTTTTTAAGCAGCTAGTGCGTAGTTGTCGTCGTTGGCAACTATAAGTGTTACAGCTGGATTTACGAGGTGATCTGTCCCTCGGCATGCACCCGGAGTTTCGCGACCCGCGTCGAAACCAAGTCACCCCCGGTTACCGGAAATCCGGTACAGATAGTGTAGGGCCAGTTGCCCAAAAAACAATCGACGTTTCCCGAATTCGCAAATAATTGCCGTTTGCTACTAAAACAGAAGCAAAGTAAAATTGGCGCTATCAAAAACGTAGCATGGATGTGGACGCCTTATGGCACAACGGGTTCAGAACCTCAGGCGGGCGCCAACCAGCGTGCCGATGGCAAGCGCACTGGCGCTGTCAGGCCGGCGCTGGGCATTCAGGATCGTGTGGGAATTAAGGGTGGGACCGCTTAGTTTCCGGGCCTTGCAGGCTGCATGCGGCACTATCTCGCCGAGCGTGCTGCAGCACAGGCTCCACGGGCTGCGCGATCTCGGGATCGTGGAGAGAATTCCGCGCCTGGGCTATCGCCTGACGGCGAGCGGTGAACGGCTGTTCCAGGTATTGACTGCGCTCGACAAGTGGTCTGTATGCCTGGTGAAGGACTCGCTCCAGCGTGATAAGTAACTTTAGAAAAAGCAGGTAAGTTACTGTAATTACAGGTTAGAAGATTTAAGAATCCGGGCCTTTTGCCGTTTCCAGTCGCGTTCCTTCTGGGTGGCGCGCTTGTCGTGCTGTTTCTTGCCTTTCGCAAGGCCGATTTCGAGTTTCGCCTTGCCCTTGCTCCAATGCAGGTTGAGTGGCACCAGGGTGTAGCCCTTGCGTTCCACGGCACCGATTAGCCGGTCCAGTTGCTGCCGGTGCAGCAGGAGTTTGCGGGTTCGTGTCGGCTCGGGGTGGATGTGTGTCGATGCCGTGGTCAGGGGCGAAATGTGGGCGCCCAGCAGCCACGCTTCTCCATTCCTTATGTGCACATAGCTTTCCGTCAGCTGCGCACGTCCTGCGCGCAAACTCTTTACCTCCCAACCCTGCAGCATCAGGCCGGCCTCGAAGGTCTCTTCCACAAAATATTCATGCCGTGCTTTCTTGTTGCGGGCGATGGTGGAATTTCCGGGCGTCTTTTTGCTGGTCTGGCTCATTTGCTGGCAGGGGTGCAAAACGGGCCGCGATTATACGGCAGTCCAACGCGCCTGGTCTGTTGTCAGCGTAATCAAATTCATCCAAAATCCCGCCTTCTACGCTGTACCGAGTGGAAAATGCAACAGCAAGAAGCGGCTGGACAGGCGCCGCGCACCTCATTGCACGGCCACTGGTCTTCACGCTTGGCCTTTATCCTGGCCGTGACCGGATCCGCCGTCGGCCTGGGAAATATCTGGAAGTTTCCCTATCTTGCCGGACAGAATGGCGGCGGCGCATTCGTGCTGGTCTATTTGCTCTGCGTGTTTGTGATCGGCATGCCGGTCATGATGTCGGAAATCCTGATTGGTCGGCGCGGCCGCAGGAATCCTGTCGCTACCATGGCTTTACTCGGCGAAGAAGAGGGCCATTCGCGCCGCTGGCAATGGGTGGGCGCTATGGCTGTAGTGACCGGCTTGTTCATCCTGTCGTACTACAGCGTGGTAGCGGGCTGGACGCTGGCCTACGTGCAAAAGAGCATGTCCGGTGTATTTGTCGGCGCCAGTCCTGCCCAGGTCAGCGCCGTCTTTGAATCCTTTACCGGAAGTTGGGCGCAGGTCGGCATCGCTCATACTTTGTTCATGGCGGTCACCATTTTCGTCGTGGCGCGAGGCGTTGAGCGTGGACTCGAGCAAGCTGTCAAGTTCATGGTCCCCGCCTTGATTCTGTTGATGCTCATTCTTCTTGGATACTCGATAAATACCGGCAGTTTCGGGCTTGGCTTCAAGTTCATGTTCAGCCCGAATTTTGCCGCGTTAAGCTGGGACGGCGTACTCGCGGCAATGGGACAGGCGTTTTTCACACTGAGTCTCGGCATGGGTGCAGTGATGGCCTACGGTGCGTATCTGCCAGAGGAGACGTCGATAACGAGCACATCGGCGGTCGTGATTCTGGCAGATACGGCGATCGCAATTCTTGCCGGGCTGGTCATTTTCCCGCTGGTCTTCGCCAATGGTCTCAATCCCTCGGAGGGACCCGGGCTGGTGTTCGATACATTACCGCTCGCTTTTGGCCAGATGCGCGGCGGTGTGTTCTTCGCGACTATATTCTTTGTGCTGCTGGCGTTTGCGGCGTGGACGTCCGCGCTGGGTCTCATGGAACCCGCCGTCGCGTGGCTCGTCGAGCACAGTCATCGTACCCGCGCGCAGGCTGCGGTCATGGTCGGTGGCCTGGTCTGGTCTGTCGGCTTCGGTACCGTCCTGTCGTTCAATGCGTTGTCGGGATTCAGGTTGTTGCGCGGCACTATTTACGACAATCTCGACTATATAACCAGCAATGTGATGTTGCCGCTCGGCGGACTGTTAATCACCATTTTTGCCGCCTGGGTAATGTGCCGAAACTCCAGCGCCGACGAACTGGGCGGCGCCGGGACGATCTACAAATTGTGGCGCTTTCTCGCCCGCTACGTAGCGCCGGTGGCGATCGTGTCCATCTTCCTGCGGGCTGTTGGTGTGTTGGGCTGATGGCCGGCCGACTATCGTAATGCGCAGAGTCAAGCGAAGTGCGCTCGTACCGTACACCGCACGGGAAATGTTCGTTCTCGTCGATGATGTTGCCGCGTACCCGGAATTCCTGCCCTGGTGTAATTCTGCCGAGGTGCGTAGCCTGTCTGATGACATTATTGAAGCCACCCTGGAACTGAAAATGGGTGCGGTCAGCAAGACATTTACGACGCGCAACTTAAGGCGCAAATTTGAATCCATCGATTTAGCACTGCTTGGCGGTCCCTTCAAGCACCTGAGTGGAGGCTGGCGATTCAAGGATCTTGGTGATGATGGCAGCAAGGTGTCACTTGATCTCGAATTCGAATTTGCGAGCAGGCTGGCGGATGTGATGTTCGGATCTTTTTTTGAAGAGGCCTGCAATTCGCTCGTTGACGCGTTCTCAAGAAGGGCTGACGCAGTCTATGGCCGTGCAAAAAACGATTAAAGTCGAGGTGGTTTATGCGCTGGCCGAGCGACAGGAGCTGCTTGCCATCATCATGCCGGCGGGCGCAACGGTTGGCGAGGCCATCGAGCAGTCCGGTATCGTCGGGAAGTTTCCGGAGCAGGATCTGTCAGCAAGCACGCTCGGACTATGGGGGCGCCTGGTAGACAGCGATCACTTGCTGCAAGACGGCGATCGAATCGAGATGTACAGGCCATTGCTTATCGATCCACGCGAAGCCCGGAGGCGGCTGGCGCTTGAGGGTAAATCAATGGGCCATGCAAACGATAAAGGCGGCCAGGGTTAAAGGTCCGGCCTGAGTTCCTGTTCCGTGATGACCTCAGAGACGTTCTCGCCCTCAAAATAGATGGACATCCAGCGCTTGAAAATTGCTTTATCCCTGCCGATACGCAGGTAATAGATATAGTCCCAGCGATTTTCGTGAAACGGATCATCAATCATCGGTGTGCCAAGCAGGAAACGAATCTGCCCGCGTGTCATCCCTACCTCTACCTGATCAATAACCTCCTGGTCCAGCAGGTTGCCTTGTGACAATGCGGCCTGGTAGACGCAGCCGCCCGCCAGCAGCAGCGCCGCTGTCAGGATCACAATGAGGAATGGATTTTTTTGCATTGAATCAGTCGCCAGCGCACGCAGCTTTCTTGCATTGGAAACCCTCGGGATGGGGCGTTGCAGTGGAGCGGCCTACCCAACTGGGTCATAATAGGCGCGCATCATACCTTCTTGCCAGTATGCGCGGTAGACGCTACAGGTCGCCGGATCAAGAGGCATTATCAATGTTACAGCGTCAGGAATTACAAAAGGCCGGCCTCAAGGTCACGCTGCCGCGGCTGAAAATTCTGGAAATTCTGGAAAACAGTGAGCCGCGGCACCAGAGCGCAGAGGACATCTACCGGCAGTTACTCGACACGGGCGAGGATATCGGCCTTGCAACGGTTTATCGCGTCCTGACCCAGTTTGAAACCGCGGGTCTCGTTACCCGCCACAATTTCGAAGGCGGGCATTCGGTTTTCGAGATGGATGATGGCAAGCACCATGATCATATGGTTTGTATTGAAACCGGTGAAGTTGTCGAATTTATAAATGACGAGATTGAGCGCATTCAAAAGGAAATCGCCAGATCGCACAATTTCGAGCTGGTTGACCACAACCTCGTGTTGTATGTCCGCCGGATCAAGACGGAATCGGACGACTGATTTGGTCCGCCGGTCAGGCGGAAATTTCTTTCTGTCGGATGCGCGACCCCGATCTCAACATTTCTGCTGCATGATCCCTGGTGCGCGCCGTAATTTCGACGCCGCCGAGCATTCGCGCGAGTTCTTCTACCCGCTCGTCAACACTCAGGTGTGTGACTGCCGTTTTCGTCGACTTTCCGTCGCTGATTTTGAATATGCGAAAATGGTGGTCCGCCAGACTGGCAACCTGCGGTAGATGAGTAACGCAAACGACTTGTCTGCTCTCGCCGAGTTCACGAAGTTTCAGGCCGACCATTTCGGCAACGCCGCCACCGATGCCGCTGTCGATTTCGTCGAAAATCATGGTTGGGATAGTGCTGCCATCGCTGGAAATCACCTGTATGGACAAACTCATTCGCGACAGTTCGCCGCCCGACGCGATTCTGGATAATGGCATCAGCGGCTGGCCCGGATTGGCGCTGATCAGGAATTCAATGTCGTCGACGCCCCATGAGCGCGGGGCACTCCGATCGCGAGGGGAAATCCTTATTTCGAAAACACCGCCCGGCATGCCGAGGTTCTCCATGGCGTCAGTTACTGCCGAGGAAAAGTTCCCGGCCGCTTTTTTCCTGTCGCTGGACAATTGCGCGGCCAGGTTGCGAAATTCTGCCTCTGCAGCAGCGACTTTGTCCGCTAACTCCGCGCAGTACTCCTCAGCATGTTCGAGCTCGTCAAGCTGTTGGCCGAGTGTTCGATGCAGATCAGGGAGTTCCGTGGGTTCCACCCGGTGTTTTCGCGCCAGCGAGTAAACAGCGTCGAGGCGTTCCTCCACCCAGTTTTGTCGCTCCGGATCCATATCGAGCGCGTCACCGTAGCGCCGCAGCATGTCCTGGGCCTCCGATACCTGGATGTTGGCATCCTGCAGCAGGCTCGCAATCGGCTTGAGTGAGGGGTCGATGTCGCACATTTGTTCAATCGCATGCATCGCTTCGGCAATCAGGCCCTGCGCATTCAGCGGATCGCCGTCGTACAATCGTTGCAGCGCAACAGTGACGCTTTCGGCCAGCCTGCCGCTTGACTGCAGTTTCTGACGCTCCTGGTATAAAGCCGCAATTTCGTCAGCACCCAGCGCCAGTGCGTCGAGTTCGGTGATTTGAAATTGCAGCAACTCGAGCCTCGATGCCCGATCGGCATCCGCGGCCTCGAGACTGGCGATTTGCGCGACCACCGATTGCCATTCACCGTATGCGGATTCGGTCAGGGCGCGAACGTCGTTCAGACCACCGTAATAGTCGAGCAGATTCCTCTGTACGTCGCGGCGGCCCAGCGACTGGTGAAAGTGCTGGCCATGGATGTCCAGCAGCATCTCTCCGAGCGCCTTGAGGCTTTGCAGAGGCACGGTATTGCCGTTGATGAACGCACGCGAGCGTCCGTCTGCATTAATCACCCGTCGCAGATTGCAGGCGTCGTCGACGTCCAGCATCTGCTCCTCGAGCCAAAGCCTGGCATCTGGCAGGTTCTGCAGATCAAATTCGGCCGTAAACTCCGCGCGATTTGCGCCGCTGCGCACCAAGCCGGTGCCGCCGCGCTCCCCCAGCACGAGCCCGAGGGCATCAACCAGGATCGATTTTCCCGCACCGGTCTCGCCAGTCAGGACGGTCATTCCGGGTGCGAATTCGACCTCGGCCTGATCAATGATGGCGAAATTTCTGACCTGCAAACTGATGAGCATCGTTCAATCGCTCTTTTGATTCCTGGTCCGGCTGTCACGACCCCAGTGAAGTTTGGAACGCAGGATCCCATAATAATCGTAGCCCGGAGGATGAATCAGCGTTATTCGGTTTACAGATTTCGAAATCAGCAAACTGTCGTCCGGGTCAAGTTGACCGAGTGAGTGTCCATCGACCGATACTTCCGCTTTGGTATCGTGACGGGGCAGAAGTTTGACCTCGATATCGAGACCGGCGGGAATGACAATCGGCCGGTCACTTAGTGTGTGCGGGCAAATCGGCACGATAACGACTGCATCCAGCAGTGGCTCAATGATCGGACCGCCGCAGCTCAGCGCGTAAGCCGTCGACCCGGTTGGCGTGGCTACGATGAGTCCATCACCCGCATGGGTGTTGACGAAACGATCGGCGATCCTGGTCTCGAAATCGACCATGCGGCCGGTTTCCCGACGTTGCAATACGATGTCGTTCAACGCTACGGCGGATCTTTCGCTGCCGTCGGACGAGGTGATTTTCGCATTGAGCTGCAGCCGCGTTTCCCGGGAGTAGCTGCCGCCCAGAATCTGCTCGAGATTCTCGAGCATTTGCGCGGGAGATACGTCGGCAAGGAATCCGAGTCGTCCCCGGTTGACACCGAGTAGTGGCACTTTGCCACTGCCGGTTAGTCCGGCGGCGTGCAGCATGGTGCCGTCGCCACCGACCGCGATGATCAGATCGGCTTCGGCCGCAAGATCGGCGTCGCTTACCGTCCGTGCCTGAAGGGTCGCGGGCGCATCCGCGGGGCAAATAACGTCGATGCCGGCTTTTGTTAAATATTCGGCGAGTAAAGCCATCGGCTCCGCAACCCGCGGATCTGCATACCGGCCAACAATGGCTACAGTCTGGAAAGCTTTGCTCATACCGGTTTTTGGTGTCACCCTCGTATTGTTCTTTAATTGCCTGGCGCAGCGGATTGTGAGATAGCCTGTCAGATTGTTACAAACCCTTGACCGACCGCCAAGCCGTTGCTAGCTTTTTGTTTTCAGAATAGCACTTTGTGTTAGTTGTTCATTTTGCGTTTCCGGAAGAATGGCCACAGAAGCAATCACCGCGATTCCCAACGAACGGGCACAATTCCTTCTAAAGGCGTTGATCCAGCGATTTATTCGTGACGGCCAGCCGGTCGGTTCGCGGACCTTGTCCCGTGATTCCGGGCTGGATCTCAGTCCGGCAACGATTCGCAACGTCATGTCCGATCTTGAGGATTTGGGGCTCGTGTCCGCGCCGCACACGTCCGCTGGGCGTGTTCCAACCTCGCAGGGCTACCGCCTGTTTGTCGATACGCTGGTGCGCTACAAGCAGCCGAGAGAAGGCGAAATTCGGAAGCTTCAGTCACAGATCAAGCGGCAGCAGGACGACCCGGATGCGCTGCTGGGCTCTGTATCGAGTCTGCTTGCCAGCCTGACAAAACTCGCGAGTATTGTGACAGTCCCTCGCGGCCAGCGCGCCATTTTGCGGCAGATCGAATTCCTCGCACTGTCAGACAATCGCATACTGGCGATTCTCGTCATTAATGATCGAGAAGTTCAAAACCGGATTTTGCATACCGCGCAGCCATACACGGCCGCCGAGCTGCAGAAGGCTGCGAATTTCATTAACGACAATTATGTCGGCAACGATCTCATGGAGATTCGCAAACGCCTGATCACGGATCTGGACCAGACCCGTGATTCCATGAACCGTGCGATGCACGACATCATCTCGGTCGCACAGTCAGCAATGGAAGACGCGGCATCGCCCCAGGGCGAATTCGTTCTGACCGGCGAAACCAACCTGATGGATTTCGCAGAGTTGTCCGACATTGAAACGCTGCGGCGTTTGTTTGAGGCATTTTCGAGGAAGCGCTTCATGCTGAAACTGCTCGACAAGAGTATCAATGCCAGCGGCGTACAGGTGTTCATCGGAGAGGAGTCGGGCTATCAGATTCTGGACGACGTCAGCGTCGTGACCGCCCCTTATCGGGTCGACGACGATCACATCGGTGTCCTGGCCGTCATTGGCCCGACCCGCATGGCGTATGACCGCGTGGTGCCTATCGTCGATATTACGGCTCGGTTGCTGGCGTCCGCGATGAACCCGCAGAGCTGAAGGGCAGCTCGCGAATTGTCCGGGCTTGCGCTTGATATTTGGCGGCACACCCCCCAAATCCTCCTATCGCTGATGCCGGTGAGAGCCCCGCGGCCCCGCCGGCGCCGAAAAACCTGGAGTAATTGAGAACATGAACGGACAGGCCGATGGTCCCGAAGCAGATGATGCAGATCATGAAGTGAGCGCCGCCGCCGAAGAGCAGGCGGCAGAAGAGGCGGGGGCATCCGCCACGGATTCGGCTCCGGACTCCGTGCAGGCGGAGCTGCAGGCCAAAGTTGACGAAAACTGGGAAAAATACCTGCGGGCTGCCGCAGAGCTTGAAAACGTCCGCAAACGTGCGGCGCGCGATGTGGAGAACGCGCACAAATTTGCGTTGGAACGATTCGCGCTGGAGCTCCTGGCGGTTCGCGACAGTCTCGAAATGGGCCTCGCTGCCGGAGAAGATGCTGATATCGAAAGCCTGCGGCAGGGCAAGGAGGCGACCTTGAAGCAACTGGTCACCGTCCTGGAGCGCTTCGGCGTCGAGGAACTCGACCCACAGGGCGAGCCGTTCGATCCGAGCATGCATGAGGCGATGACGATGCAGCCCTCAGCCGATGTTGAGCCAGGCTCCGTAGTCAGCGTATTTCAAAAGGGCTATGCCCTGAACGGCCGCCTGCTCCGCCCGGCGCGGGTCGTGGTTGCGGCCAGCGCGGAGGATAGCGCCGGGGCAGGATGAGTCCTGCCATGCACGCAAAAAGTGCTTGTAAAGAGGTACCGAAGTCCCCACTTACAGCCTGGTTATTACAAATTTCGGAGATTTAGGAATCATGGGTAAAGTTATTGGTATCGACCTGGGTACTACCAACTCCTGCGTTGCAATCATGGAAGGCGGCCAGCCGAGGGTCATTGAAAACAGCGAAGGAGATCGCACCACGCCCTCGATCGTCGCTTTCAGCAAGGACGACGAGGTACTCGTTGGGCAATCGGCGAAACGCCAGGCGGTGACGAATCCGCACAACACGCTGTTCGCAGTCAAAAGGCTGATTGGCCGTCGCTTCGAGGATGATGTTGTACGGCGCGATATGAAAATGGTGTCGTACAAGATCGTCAAAGCCGACAATGGCGATGCCTGGGTAGATGCGAACGGCAAATCCATGGCCCCACCGGAGATATCCGCGCGGGTGCTGATGAAGATGAAAAAGACTGCCGAAGATTACCTCGGCGAAACGGTGACCGAGGCCGTGGTGACGGTTCCTGCCTATTTCAATGACTCGCAGCGCCAGGCTACAAAAGACGCGGGCAAGATTGCGGGACTGGACGTCAAACGAATTATCAACGAGCCGACTGCCGCCGCACTGGCCTACGGCATGGACAAAAAGCGCGGCGACGTGAAGCTCGCAGTTTACGACCTTGGCGGCGGCACGTTCGATGTTTCCATCATTGAAATCGCTGAGGTTGATGGTGAGCACCAGTTTGAAGTACTGGCAACCAACGGCGACACATTCCTCGGCGGCGAAGACTTCGACATGCGGGTCATCGAGTACCTGTCAGCGGAGTTTCAACGCGAAAGCGGTGTCGACATCACGCAGGATCCGCTGGCCATGCAGCGACTGAAAGAAGCTGCAGAGACGGCGAAAATAGAATTGTCGACGCAGCAACAGACTGAAGTCAATCTGCCATACATCACCGCCGACGCCAGCGGGCCGAAGCATCTGAACATCAAGCTGACTCGCGCCAAGCTCGAGTCACTGGTTGAAGAGCTGGTGGCCAAGACCATCGGTCCGTGCAAGATCGCGCTGCAGGATGCCGGTCTGAAAGTCAACGAGATCGACGATATCATCCTCGTTGGCGGTCAGACCCGGATGCCGAAAGTTCAGGAAGAAGTTCAGAACTTCTTCGGCAAGGAGCCGCGACGCGATGTCAATCCGGATGAGGCGGTTGCGATGGGTGCAGCCATCCAGGGTGGTGTTCTGGCTGGAGACGTCAAAGACGTATTGCTCCTGGACGTGACACCACTCTCGCTCGGAATCGAGACCCTTGGTGGGGTAATGACAGACCTGATCGAGAAGAACACGACCATACCGGCGAATGAAACGCAGGTGTTCTCGACCGCAGACGATAACCAGACCGCAGTAACCATTCATGTTCTGCAGGGCGAACGCCAGCGCGCCCAGGACAATATATCCCTGGGCCGTTTTGACCTGGCCGATATCCCGCTGGCGCCGCGAGGCCTGCCGCAGATCGAGGTGCAGTTCGATATCGATGCGAACGGTATTCTCAATGTTTCGGCGAAGGACAAGGCCTCTGGCAAGAGCCAGAACATCATCATCAAGGCATCCAGTGGTCTTGCCGAAGAGGAAATCGAAAAGATGGTAGCGGATGCCGCCAGCCATGCGGAGGAAGACAAGAAGTTCCGCGAGCGGGTAGATGCTCGCAACCAGGCCGACGCGCTGATGCATGCGGCTGAAAAGTCCTTGTCGGAGGCGGGTGACAAGGTCAGCGGTGAAGAGCGACTTGCAGTAGAGACCGCGGTCTCCGATTTGAAAGCTGTGCTTGAGGATGGCAACAAGGAAACCATCGAAACCAAGACCGCTGCTTTGAGCGAGGCGTCCGCCGCTATCGCGAAAAAGCTTTACGCTGAGCAGGCAGCCACGGATGGCGGAGCGCCGCCGGAAGGTGACAGTGGCACGGACGATGTTGTCGATGCGGAATTCGAGGAAGTCGACGACGGCGATAAATCGAAGTCGGACTAATAGCGGGACAGGGCGCTCGGAGCGTTCGATTGTCTGAAAATGTTTACTGGGCGCCGGTAACGGCGCCCGATTTTTAGTACAAAGATAAACATGGCAAAGCGCGATTACTACGAAATTCTCAAGGTGACGAGGACCGCGTCCGCGACGGAGATCAAAAAGGCCTATCGTCGCCTTGCCATGAAGCATCACCCGGACCGCAACAAGGATGACGCCGGCGCCGAGGCAAAATTCAAGGAAGCCAAGGAAGCGTATGAGGTCCTGAAAGACGGGGACAAGCGCGCTGCTTACGATAGATTCGGCCACGATGGCGTGCGCGGCGGAGCCGCTGGCGGTGGCTTCAGCGCCGAGGGTTTCGGCGACGTATTTGGCGACGTATTTGGCGATATTTTTGGCGGCGGCCGTCGCGGTCGAAGCCAGGTGTTTCGTGGCGCTGATCTCGGCTACGAACTGAAGCTGGATCTCGAACAAGCGGTCAGCGGGGACTCCATTACGATCGAGGTGCCGACCCGGGTTACCTGCGATGAATGTGCTGGCAGCGGTTCGGAAAAAGGCTCAGAGCCGGTGACGTGTACAACCTGCGGTGGTGTCGGCCAGGTTCGGATGCAGCAGGGATTCTTCTCAATTCAGCAGACCTGTCCTGCCTGCAAAGGCAACGGAACAGTGATCCGCAGCCCCTGCCACAAGTGCAATGGAAGGGGCCGCGTCAGCAAGAACAAGAAACTGGCCGTCAAGATTCCGGCCGGTGTTGACGGCGGCGATCGAATTCGCCTGTCCGGTGAGGGTGAGGCCGGTAGAAACGGCGGACCACCGGGAGATCTGTACGTCGAGATTCGCGTCAGGCCGCACAAGATATTTCGGCGCGATGGCGCAGATCTTTCCTGCGAAGTGCCAATCAGTTTCGCGACGGCGGCGCTCGGCGGAGAGGTCGAACTGCCGACGCTGGACGGTATTGTTGCGCTTAAAGTCCCGGCGGGGACACAATCCGAAAAGGTATTCCGGCTGCGCGGTAAGGGCGTAACAACGGTACGCGACAAGCGACGCGGCGATCTTTTCGCCAGGATTGCTGTGGAAACGCCGATCAACCTGACTGAAGAGCAAATCGCAATACTGGGACAGTTTGAAGCATCCGTCAGTGCTGGCGGGGAACGGCATAATCCACGAGCCGGTGGCTGGCTCGACACGGTGAAACGCTTCTTCGATCGAATCAGTCAGTGAGCAGATGACGCAGGCTGCGCTGAACGTTGCGATACTGGGTGCCGGCCGCATGGGTCAGCAGCTGGTGCAGGTCATTGAGGAGGCGACTGATTGCCAGCTAGCGGGCGTTTGGTCGCGCAACGCGGATACTGACCTGGCTGCGTTGCTGGCCGGCGCCGACGTGGCCATCGATTTCACGCTGCCGGAGGCGACCAAAGAAATTGCCGGCGTCGCGGCCGCGCAACGTGCACCCCTGGTCTGCGGTGTTACCGGAATCGGCCAGGAGGCCGAAGCTGCAATAGCAGCGGCGACGCGGCACATCGCCCTGTTAGTCGAGGGCAACATGAGCCGGGGAATCGCTGTGATGTCGAGACTGTTGCGGCAGGCGGCGGTGGCCCTCGGGCCGGCTTTCAAGGCGGAGATTCGCGAGACTCACCACAGAGATAAAAAAGATGCGCCCTCCGGTACTGCGATTGCCCTTCGCGAGGCGCTGGGTGATGAATCGATTAACATCGATTCACGCCGCGAAGGGGAGGTGGTCGGCGAGCACCTGGTCAGATTCGTGTCGGCCGGTGAATCGATCGAAATTGCGCACAGCGTCAGCAACCGCCGTGTATTCGCGGAAGGTGCGCTGGCCGCCGCCCGCTGGTTGGTGGAGCAACCTCCCGGACTGTATCGCATGACGGATATTTGGTCGTAGGAGGGGCTGTAGGAGCGGCTTCAGCCGCGAATGGCTTGGCCCCGGTTCGCGGCTCGTCGCTGCTTGCACATTCATGTGCGCAGCGACATAAGTACGTCCATGTACAAGAAATCCGCTCCTACATTCGTTCGATCGGCACCTGAGATGCGTCTTAGGTCTGGCGCAAGAGCTCAGGGTTCAGTAAACTACGCCGGTTCGCCGCGTGACCGGCGAACGCTTGAGCGGAAGGCAATGTCCTTCCGCTTTTGTGCATCTAAAGGTCGGATTGATGGGCCCCTACCGGTGATACGTCTATTGATCAGGAAGGATAGCTGTTGACAACGCCCGCCCTTCTCGCGCTGGCTGACGGGACAATATTCCACGGCACATCTGTCGGCGCTGATGGCAAGACCATCGGCGAGGTCATTTTCAATACAGCGATGACCGGTTATCAGGAGATCCTTACGGATCCGTCCTACTGCCGCCAAATAATCACCCTCACTTATCCTCACATCGGCAACACAGGCACCAACAGTGATGACATGGAGTCGTCAAAGATCCATGCATCCGGGCTGGTCATTCGGGATAGCTCGGCCATCGCGAGCAGCTGGCGTGCCGAGCGCAGTTTGTCGGAATTCCTGCAGGCGGGTAACACTGTTGCGATTGCGGACATCGATACGCGAAAGCTGACCCGATTGTTGCGCGACAAGGGCGCGCAATCAGGCTGCATCATGACAGGGCAGGCAGATCCTGATATTGCCGTGCAACACGCGAATAAATTCCCGGGCATAGCCGGGATGGATCTGGCCAAGTTTGTGACCACCGACAAGGCCTATCAATGGTGCTATGGAACGGACATTGATCAACGCCATCGCATCATGAGCCGCAGGGTCGCGCCCTACCATGTAGTCGCATTCGACTTCGGCATAAAACGCAACATCCTGCGGGTCCTGTCCGACCTTGAATGCAGAATGACCGTCGTGCCGGCGACCACGACGGCCGCCGAGGTGCTTGCACTTTCACCGGACGGCATTTTCCTGTCGAACGGGCCGGGTGATCCCGAACCCTGCGACTACGCGGTCACAGCGATACGGGAAATCCTTGATACCCCAGTGCCGGTGTTTGGCATCTGTCTTGGACATCAATTGCTCGCGCTGGCGATCGGCGCCAGGACTGTGAAAATGAAATTCGGTCATCACGGCGCGAATCATCCGGTACTGAACCTGAGCAGCGGGCAGGTGATCATTACCAGCCAGAACCACGGTTTTGCCGTAGATGCGGAATCGTTGCCGGACGGTATTGAGATCACCTACACATCGCTGTTCGACGGCTCGCTGCAGGGCATCGCGCTGACGGACCGTGCGGCGTTCAGTTTCCAGGGCCATCCGGAGGCGAGTCCGGGGCCACATGATTTACTGCCGCTGTTCGAACGCTTTATCGCTGACATGGATGCTTTCAAACGCAGTGCGAGCCGTACGACGATTGCGCTGTAGTAATTTGTTTTAAAACAGATGTTAATAACTGATTCTTAAAGTCAATACTTACTCAAAAACAGGAATCTCCGGGGACCTATGCCAAAGCGCACCGATATTAAGTCTATCCTGATCATCGGCGCCGGCCCGATCGTGATCGGTCAGGCGTGTGAATTCGACTATTCAGGTGCCCAGGCCTGCAGGGCGCTCAAGGAAGAGGGATATCGCGTCATCCTGGTCAATTCGAACCCGGCCACCATCATGACCGATCCGGAAATGGCGGATGCCGTTTACATCGAGCCGCTGCACTGGACGTCGCTGGAACGAGTGATCGCGAAGGAAAAGCCGGATGCGCTGCTGCCGACAATGGGCGGCCAAACGGGACTCAATTGTGCGCTGGACCTGGTCCGTGAAGGCGTGCTCGAAAAATACAAAGTCGAGCTGATCGCAGCGTCACGGGAAGCCATCGATATGGCGGAGGATCGCGAACTGTTTCGAAAAGCAATGACCGAAATCGGCTTGGAAGTGCCAAAGGCCGAGATCGCCCATACTCTCGAGGAGGCGCTGGCCAAACAACAGGATATTGGATACCCAACTATTATCCGGCCGTCTTTTACGCTCGGCGGGACGGGTGGCGGTATCGCCTACAACCGGGAAGAGTTCACGTCAATCGTCGAGCATGGCCTCGAAATGTCACCAACAACCGAAGTGTTGCTCGAAGAGTCGGTAATCGGCTGGAAAGAATTCGAGATGGAGGTTGTGCGCGACAAGAATGACAACTGCATCATCATCTGTTCGATCGAGAATGTTGACGCGATGGGCGTGCACACCGGCGACTCGATTACTGTCGCGCCCGCGCAAACGCTTACAGATAAGGAATATCAGCGCATGCGCGATGCGTCTATAGACGTACTGCGCAAGATCGGGGTCGAAACCGGTGGCTCGAACGTACAGTTTGCAGTGAACCCCGAGGATGGCCGCCTCCTGGTTATTGAAATGAATCCGAGAGTGTCGCGCTCGTCTGCACTTGCCTCCAAAGCGACCGGATTCCCGATCGCCAAAATTGCCGCGAAGCTCTCGGTCGGTTACACGCTCGATGAATTGAAGAACGATATAACCGGTGGTGCTACGCCCGCGTCATTCGAGCCGACCATCGATTATGTCGTCACCAAGATTCCGCGTTTTACGTTTGAAAAATTTCCGGGTGCGAATGAGCGCCTGACGACGCAGATGAAATCCGTCGGCGAGGTGATGGCGATTGGCAGGAATTTTCAGGAATCCCTGCAAAAGGCGCTGCGTGGCCTCGAAACCGGTGTCCATGGCCTGGACGAACGGGTCGGGCCGCTCATTGATGATGAAGAAAGAGATCATCTGCGCAACGAATTGCGATTGCCCGGCGCAGAGCGGATTCTTTATGTGGCCGACGCGTTCAGGCATGACTTCTCGGTATCAGGCGTTGCGCAACTGACTGGTATTGACCCGTGGTTCCTGACGCAGATTGCCGACCTGGTGGAGGAAGAAAAGGCAGTCGCAAAAGGCGGCCTCGATGCGCTTGACGAGGGGCGACTTCGGCAACTGAAACGCAAAGGCTTTTGTGATGCACGTATTGCGAAGCTTGTGCAACAGGACGAGCAGGTCGTTCGCCAGCGGCGAATCCTGGCCGGCATCAGGCCTGTATTCAAACGCGTTGACACCTGTGCTGCGGAATTTGCGACCACGACGGCGTACATGTATTCCACCTACGATGAGGAATGCGAGGCGCTGCCAACTGACAATAAGAAAATCATGATTCTCGGCGGCGGGCCGAACCGCATCGGTCAGGGCATCGAGTTTGATTATTGCTGTGTGCATGCCGCGCTGGCGCTGCGCGACGCCGGGTACGAGACCATCATGGTTAACTGCAATCCGGAGACGGTGTCAACCGACTATGACATCTCCGACAGGCTGTACTTCGAATCGCTGACTTTCGAAGATGTCATGGAGATCATCGATAAAGAAAAGCCCGCAGGTGTCATCGTGCAGTACGGCGGACAAACGCCGTTGAAGCTGGCTCGTGACCTTGAAGCGGCAGGGGCTACGATCATCGGCACGTCCCCGGACTCAATCGACCTTGCGGAGGATCGGGAACGCTTTCAGAAACTGGTCGAGAGCCTGGGATTACGGCAACCGCCGAATTGCACCGCGCGAAACCTGGAACAAGCGCTGGAAATGAGCTCAGATGTCGGATTTCCGCTGATTGTCCGCCCGTCGTACGTGCTTGGCGGCCGGGCTATGGAAATAGTGCATACGGAGGACGATCTTGCCGCCTACATGGAGGTAGCGCTTGGCGTTTCCGATGGTAGTCCGGTATTGCTCGATCGCTTCCTGGATTTGGCGACCGAAGTCGATATCGATGCAATCTGCGATGGGGAGCGGGTCTTGATCGGCGGTGTGATGGAGCACATCGAGCAGGCGGGTGTGCATTCCGGTGATTCGGGTTGCTCTTTGCCGCCATTCAGTCTGGACGCCGGGATTCAGGAGACGATGATCGAGCAGGTCATCAAACTGGCGAAGGGACTCAAAGTCGTCGGCTTGATGAATACGCAGTTCGCGATCCAGAACGACACTGTCTATATACTTGAGGTCAATCCGCGCGCATCGCGAACGGTTCCTTTTGTATCGAAGTCAATTGGTATTCCGCTGGCCAAGATTGCGGCGCGTGTTATGGTCGGAGAGTCGCTGGAAGAGCAGGGATACGTCAAACAACGCATTCCCGGCTACTACTCGGTGAAGGAATCTGTTTTTCCGTTCATCAAATTTGCCGGCGCTGATCCGATTTTGGGGCCTGAGATGAAATCAACCGGCGAAGTGATGGGAATAGGGAGATCTTTTGGGGAGGCTTACGCAAAAGCGCAACTCGCGTCCGGCGTAGTGCTGCCGACGGAAGGCACCGCTTTGCTGAGCGTGCGCGATCGTGACAAGGATGGCGCGGTCGAACTGGCCAACATACTGATTGGGCGAGGATTCGAGCTCGTTTGCACACACGGTACAGCAGAATATTTGCAACAGGCCGGAGTAAGCTGTCGGCGCGTAAACAAAGTCAGAGAGGGCAGGCCGCATATCGTTGATATGATCAAGAACGGTGAATTCACTTTGATCGTAAATACGACGGAAGGTAAAAAAGCCATTCACGAATCGCGTTCGATCAGGGCGGAGGCGGTGCGCAGAAACGTCACGTATTACACAACGCTGGGTGCGGCCGTTGCCACCTGTGCCGCGCTGGAGCACCTTGACAATATTGATGTGAACCGTCTGCAGGACCTCCACAAAGAGGTGGCCGCATGACGAAAGTGCCGATGACGGTTCGTGGCGCGGAGATGTTGCGCGAGGAACTAAAAAAATTGAAATCCGATGATCGCCCAAAAGTTATTCAGGCTATTGCGGAAGCGCGCGCGCACGGTGACCTAAAGGAGAACGCGGAATATCACGCTGCGAAGGATCAGCAGGGATTTATTGAAGGCAGAATCAAGGAGATCGAAGGCAAGCTGTCAAATATGCAAATCATCGATGTCACGGCAATCGATGCCAAAGGCAGGATCGTTTTCGGTGCAACTGTCGATTTGCTCGATGTCCAGTCAGACCAGCAATCAACCTACAGAATTGTTGGCGAAGACGAGGCGGATATCAACCAAGGCCTGATTTCGTTTTCGTCGCCGATTGCGAGAGCGATGATGGGCAAGAACGAAGGAGACGAAGTCAGTTTTTCGGCACCTGGTGGCGAGAAACAATTTGAAGTGATAACGGTACGGTACTTGTAGGAGCTCGCCCCAGCGAGCGATAAACAACGATGAAAATCGCCCGGTGGGCCGGGCTCCTACAACGGCAGGGGAATCTGCGGTTTTTCATCATTGCGGCGATAAACCAGTGCGACGTTGCCTATCCGCGTTACCAGTTCTGCTGCTCCCCTGTTGCAGAGGTCAGAAATTATGCTGTCGCGCGTTTCCCGGTCGCTGACACGAACACGCACCTTGATCAGTTCATGGTGCTCTATGGTGGAGCAGAATTCATTCAGCAAAGAGTCTGACAGGCCCGCATCAGCGATCATGATGACAGGTTGCAGTTGATGCCCGAGACCGCGCAGAAACTTTTTTTGGGATTCGGACAATTTCATGGCGGCGGATTGTATCTCAGCAAGGCCCGCAGGGTGCGCCTAAATTGATGTGCCGATGAAACCTGTTTTTCGAGCATGAGCACGTCGCGAAAAGGTGGCGGTGCCTGGCGCCGGCGCCAGGAAAAAGACCCGTATGTGCAGATGGCCAGGCGCGATGGATGGCGCTCGCGTGCGGTCTACAAACTGCAGCAGATTGCCGAGAAGGAAGCAATAATCAGGCCCGATATGGTCTGCATCGACCTCGGCGCAGCGCCAGGAAGCTGGAGCCAGTATGTCGTCCGGCGATTGCAGGAAAGGGTGCGCCTCATCGCCGTCGATTTGTTGCCCATGGATGCGCTGCCGGCGGTAGAATTCATCCACGGTGATTTCAGGGAAGACGCAGTACTGCAGGAGTTGCTGGATAAGCTCGCTGACAGGCCTGCAGACCTTGTAATGAGCGATATGGCGCCCAATATCAGCGGCAACAAAGCGGTCGACCAGCCGAAATCCATGGTCCTGGCGGAGCTGGCGCTGGATGTGGCCAAAAAGACGCTGCGGCGGCGTGGCAATTTTGTCTGCAAGCTGTTCCAGGGGCAGGGTGCGGATGCGTTTATAACTGACACCAGGCAAGCGTTTGCGAAGGTCAAAGTGATGAAACCAAAGGCTTCCAGACCGGGTAGTAATGAGGTTTACGTGGTAGCGAGAAACTATCAACTGTAGTAATGTCTAACTATTAGACACAGTCTAAGAAGCGTGCCGGAGCGATGTATTTATTGTGAATGACTTAACTAAAAATATTCTTGTTTTTATCGTCATCATTGTGGTTCTCCTGTCAGTCGTTCAGGGGCTCAGTGGCGTCAGCGGTCAGCAGCCGGAGAAACGGGATTATTCCGAATTCCTGGTGCAGATTCGTTCCGGAGAAGTGCAGCGGGTCGAGTTTGACAATCAGCGAATTAACTACGGTAACCGCCAGCCGTTGCAGTACTACACTATCAGCCCGGAGACGGACAACAACACGCTGATCGGCATTCTCGAAGACAATCGCGTGAATTTCACGGCGCAGGAACCCAAGTCACAAAGCCTCATCGGTCAATTGCTGATCAGCTCGTTCCCGATTTTGCTGTTGATCGGCGTGTGGATTTACTTCATGCGCCAGATGCAGGGCGGGGCCGGCGGCCGTGGCGCAATGTCGTTCGGCAAAAGCAAAGCCCGATTGCTTGGTGAAGACCAGGTGGGCATTTCCTTCGCCGATGTGGCCGGAATTGACGAGGCCAAGGCTGAAGTTGCAGAAATTGTCGACTTCCTGAAGGACCCGAGCAAATACCAGCGCCTGGGCGGCAAAATACCCAAAGGCGTCCTGATGGTAGGCCCGCCGGGCACTGGTAAAACACTGCTCGCCAGAGCGATCGCCGGAGAGGCCAAGGTGCCTTTCTTCACCATCTCCGGCTCTGATTTTGTTGAAATGTTTGTCGGTGTCGGCGCGTCGCGCGTCCGTGACATGTTTGAACAGGCGAAGAAACAGGCGCCCTGCATCATCTTTATCGACGAACTGGACGCGGTCGGCAGGCACCGTGGCGCGGGACTTGGTGGCGGCCACGACGAGCGCGAGCAGACCCTGAACCAGCTGCTGGTCGAAATGGACGGATTCGAGGGCAACGAAGGCGTCATCGTCATCGCAGCGACCAACCGGCCTGACGTACTTGACCCGGCATTATTGCGCCCGGGCCGATTTGACCGGCAGGTCGTCGTTCTGCTTCCCGATATCCGGGGTCGCGAACTGATTCTCAAAGTGCATATGCGCAAGGTGCCGCTTGACGACGACGTCAAGCCGAGCCTGATTGCACGCGGTACGCCCGGTTTTTCCGGCGCCGATCTGGCCAATCTCGTTAATGAGGCTGCGCTTTATGCGGCCGGGTTGAACAAACGCGTCGTGAGCATGGAAGAATTCGAAAAAGCCAAAGACAAGATCATGATGGGCGCCGAGCGCCGTTCACTGGTCATGAGCGAAAAGGAAAAACTCAATACGGCGTATCACGAGGCCGGGCACACAATTGTTGGCTACAGCGTTCCCGACCATGATCCTGTTTATAAAGTGACGATCATCCCCCGTGGCAGAGCGCTTGGCGTGACGATGTACTTGCCGGAAGAAGATAAACACAGTATTTCCAAGTCAACGCTGGAAAGTAATATTTCAACATTGTTCGGCGGACGCATTGCCGAGGAAATGACGCTCGGCCCGGATCAAGTGACAACCGGTGCGTCGAACGACATCGAGCACGCGACTGAGATTGCGCGAAACATGGTGACGAAGTGGGGCCTGTCCGAAAAGCTTGGACCACTGACCTACATTGAAGACGAAGGCGAGGTATTTCTCGGCCGTTCCATTACGCAGCACAAGCAGGTATCTGATGTAACGGTACACACGATCGATGAAGAAATTCGGAGGATCATCGATCGCAATTACGAGCGAGCAAGATCGATCCTCGAAGAGCACGAAGATAAGCTGCATCTCATGGCCAGGTCGCTGATGAAATACGAAACCCTCGATGACTCCATGGTGAAAGAGATCATGGAAGGGCGTGAGCCGACACCGCCCGAGGACTGGGATGATTCAGACGCTTCGACGTCAGCCGCGGGCAAGAAAAGCAAGGAATCTGCTGCCGTCGGCCCGATCGGTGGTCCCGCCAGCGAGCACTAATCAATAACCGGGGTCGAACCGAGGTTTTTGCCAAATCGGCGAGGATGTCAACCGGTAGCCGGGTCAACGAGAAAAACCTCGGTTCGACCCCGGTTTTTCTTTTCAAGGGAATTCTTTGATGGAAATCCGCCTTGGCAAGCGGATTCTGACGCTCGGGCGATCCCGGGTGATGGGAATCCTGAACGTCACGCCTGACTCGTTTTCCGATGGCGGCCGGTTTCTGTCTGCTGACGCTGCGCTTGAACAAGCGGCCAGCATGTCGGAACAGGGCGCTGACATTATTGATGTGGGTGGCGAATCGACCAGGCCCGGCGCACAACCATTGCCCGTGCAGCAGGAACTGGAGCGAATACTGCCCGTCATCGAGTCGATTGCTGCGCGCTTCGATGTCGCCGTGTCGGTAGACACCAGCAAGCCAGAGGTCATGCAGGCCGCAGTCGCGGCAGGCGCGGTGCTTATCAACGACGTCTTCGCCCTGCAGCGAGAGGGCGCCATGGAAGTGGCAGCCGGACTGGACGCAGCGATTTGCCTGATGCACATGCAAGGGGACCCGTGGACGATGCAGGATCGGCCGGAGTACCGGGAGTTGCCGGGGGAAATCATTGATTTTCATGGCGAACGGATCGGGGCTTGCAGAGAGGCCGGAATCGATGCCGATCGGCTGATCGTGGACCCGGGATTCGGGTTCGGCAAGAATGACCAGCACAATTTGAAAATTCTGGCAAATCTTGCCCAGTTCCGCGCTCTGGAGCTGCCATTGCTGGTAGGCTTATCGCGAAAACGCACACTCGGCAATTTGACCGGCAAAGAGGCAAGCCAGCGGGTTGCAGCTGGCGTGGCCGCAGCGGTGATCGCCGTGTCGAACGGGGCGAACATCGTCCGCACGCATGACGTCGGGCCGACCGTTGACGCCCTCAGGGTTTTCGATGCGGTGGCAGACCAGGTAAGCAGTCAATGAGTAAGAAATTTTTTGGGACAGACGGGATAAGAGGATCGGTTGGCGCCGATCCGATGAACGCCGATTTCGCGTTACGGCTCGCAAGCGCCGCCGCCCAGGTCCTGGTGCCTGAAGGTGGCACCGTGTTGATCGGCAAGGACACCCGCCTGTCCGGCTACATGTTCGAATCTGCTCTCGAGGCGGGGTTTGTCGCGGCCGGTGCAGATGTCTTGCTGCTGGGCCCGCTACCGACACCGGGAATTGCGGTCCTGACGCAGGAATTCAAAGCTAATCTCGGCGTGGTTATCAGCGCATCGCATAATCCCTATTACGACAACGGCATCAAGTTTTTTGACGGTGAAGGCGCCAAGCTGTCGGATGAGGTTGAAGAGGAAATAGAAAAGGTCCTGAAGAAACCTGCGATTACCCTGGAGTCCGGAAAACTTGGCAGGGCCAAGCGGATCGACACCGCGCGCAGTCGCTACCAGGAATTCTGCGCCGCAACCTTTCCCGATGACCTTGATCTCGATGGTATGAAGGTGGTATTCGATGGTGCCAACGGCGCCGGGTACAAGGTCGGGCCACGAACGCTTAACGACCTTGGCGCCGACGTAATTACGATTGGATGCTCGCCGAACGGACGCAACATTAACGATGGATGCGGTTCGACTGAACCTGCCTTGTTGCAAAAAACAGTGCCGGCGGTCGAAGCCGATGTAGGCATTGCACTGGATGGCGATGGTGACCGCGTCGTTATGGTCGATGAAAACGGCCAGATCACTGACGGAGATCAGCTACTGTACATCCTGGCGACGTCGAGAAAAGCGGAAGGCAAACTGCGGGGGCCGGTGGTTGGCACCGTGATGAGCAACCTGGGTCTGGAGCATGCGCTACAACGCCACGGAATCGAATTCAGGCGTGCCAGCGTTGGCGACCGCTATGTACTCGAGACGCTGCGGCAAACCGGCGGCATCATCGGCGGGGAAACATCCGGCCATGTAATCTGCCTCGATCAGACCACGACGGGTGATGGACTTGTCAGTGCACTGCAGATACTTGCGGTTATGAGGCGGACTGGCAAGCCACTGTCGGAACTTGCGTCCGGTATGTCCCGGTATCCGCAAAAAATGTTCAATGTCCCGACCCACAAGCGGCTGGATCCGGACAGCTCTCCCGCGATTCGCGATGCCGTATCCCAGGCCGAGGCCGAGCTGGCGGAAAACGGCCGGGTTGTGCTGCGGGCATCCGGAACCGAAGCAGTAATCAGGGTCATGGTCGAAGGGGAAAACGAGCATCAGGTCCTGACCCTGGCCAAGCGGCTCGCGTCTGTTGTTGCGGAGGCGGCGGCCTGACCGCACATGATCGCCCGCTTAGGAAGGGCTCCTACAGCCGGTCTCGGCAACTGTTTCGCAGGAGCCCGCCCCAGCGGGCGATGTTTATGGGACTGCGGTGGTCAGCTTGCCGATACAGATTCCCGCGCGCGTTGCGTTGGCAGGTTTGGCCCGGTATCCTTGCGCGCCTTTTAAGCAGATTGAGTCGTGATATATGCGCGGTTACCTCGTAGCCGGAAACTGGAAAATGAACGGCAGCAATGCGGCCAATGCCGAACTTATGGACGGCATTATTGCCGGCATGCCGCAATCTGATTCAGTTGAGTTGCTGGTCTGCCCGCCTTTTCCGTATTTGGCCGCGATGGCTGCAAAATTATCGGGAACCGGTATTGCACTGGGCGCCCAGAATGTGTCGCAGCACCAAGCGGGCGCCTACACGGGTGAGACTGCCCCATCGATGCTCGGCGAGGTTGGTTGCAAGTACGTAATAGTCGGCCACTCCGAGAGACGTGCCATCATGGGAGAATCCAGCGAGACGGTGGCGGTCAAGTTTCAGGCCGCACAGGATGCCGGTCTGATCCCACTGCTCTGCGTCGGCGAATCGCAGCAACAGCGCGAGACAAATCAGACGGAAGCGGTCATCGATGAACAACTGAATGCCGTCGTTGACGGTTCCGGCATTGAGGCGTTTCGTCGCGCGGTTATTGCCTATGAGCCGGTCTGGGCGATTGGCACCGGGCTTACGGCAACGCCGCAACAGGCTCAGGACGTACATCGGCACATTCGCGAGGTCCTGGCTGCACGGCACCAGGATGTCGCGGCTACTGTGAAAATATTATATGGCGGAAGTGTAAAAGGAGACAATGCGGCCGGACTGTTTGGCAAACCGGATATTGACGGAGGATTAATCGGCGGCGCGTCATTGAATTCTGCCGATTTTCTGGCAATTGCCGAGGCAGCGGCGGCGCTGAATTGAGGTTCTAATGGGAAACATTCAAACGACAGTTTTGATTATTCATACGTTTATTGCGCTGGCGATTATCGGTCTGGTTCTCCTGCAGCGGGGCAAGGGCGCCGACGCCGGGGCGGCTTTTGGTGCGGGAGCATCAGGCACTGTCTTCGGGGCGCGCGGCTCAAGCAGTTTCTTTTCCCGGGCAACCGCAGTATTGGCGACCGCATTTTTTGCCAGCAGCCTGACGCTGGCATACCTGAGCGCTCAGCAATCAAGCGCGCCGGAAAGCCTGCTTGAGAACGTCCCGGCTGTCGAAGCGGAACAGGCTGACCCTGTGGTGCCCCCGGCGACCCTGCCGGAACTGGAGGACGCGGAGCCTGCAGTGGAAGACCCGGGTCTGCCTTCACTGGATGAAGAAGAAGCGGTCGATGCGCCACCGGGCAATTAGGAGCGGCCGTGGGAGCGGCTTTACGTACAGGATGTACTTATGTCGCGCAGGACAGGACGTCCGAGAGCGACGAGCCGCGAATATCCAGGAATAGCCGACGTGGTGGAATTGGTAGACACGCTGTCTTGAGGGGGCAGTAGCGCAAGCTGTGCCGGTTCGAGTCCGGCCGTCGGCACCATACTAAGAGACCCCCATCCGAATTGCGGATGGGGGTCTCTTAGTATGGTGCCGACGGCCGGGAATTGTAGATGCGTCTCGTAGGAGCCCGCCCCAGCGGGCGATCTTGATCGATCAACCATCGCCGCTTTGCGGCAGTGATGGCGGGAATTCCGCTGTGGAGGTGATGGTGACGATGCGGTCGCTGTAATAGCCGTTGAAGTCAGTACGGCCGCTTAACGAATAGGCGCCAATACCGCCGAATTCCAGATAGTCGCCTGGTCGGATATCGAGCGGCAATTCGACCTTGCCGGGCAGCGTGTCATCCGAGTCGCAGGTCGGGCCATTTACGGTAAAGGGCATTTCGTCGCCGGTGAGTAAATGGCCATCGCGAAAAGCCCGTGCCGGGTAACTGTCATGACCATCGTATCGAAGCTCCCAGAAAACTCCGTGCATGCCGTCGTTGATGAACAGGTGATCGTCTTTGCGCAACAGGACTTCGACAACCGCGGACATACCAGGCGCGGCAAGCGCACGGCCGGGTTCGCCCAGGACCTCGGCGTTGTCGGCAAGTGGCAAGCCGGCGAATGAATCCGCGACTGCACGAAAATACTCATCGAGATGGGGAACAATAAATCCGGGGTAGCTTTTCGGATAACCGCCGCCGACATCGATCAGGCGAATTCGGAACGGCAGCTGCGTCAAAACATCTTTCGTGACACTCAAGGC
>Ga0209987_10000080_pt1 | contig 41523 bp, 41 predicted proteins | sample N074metaG_FD_182134 | JGI IMG/M metagenome (GOLD analysis project Ga0209987, IMG submission 182134) | Deep subsurface microbial communities from Kermadec Trench to uncover new lineages of life (NeLLi) - N074 metaG (SPAdes) (version 2) | ecosystem: Environmental > Aquatic > Marine > Ocean trench...
GTTCGGCTGGCTCGCGGGGCAAGTCGACGTCACAGACGATCGTCGTGAGCTCTTTGTATAAGGGTAGAACTTCGAGCGAATTGCGAAGACTCTCCCCGACTTTCCCCGGGATCTCCTCGGCATGGCTCGTAATCGTGTCGAGGTCACCGTACTCTGCGAGCCACTTCGCGGCAGTCACCGGGCCGACCCCTGGCACGCCCGGAATATTGTCGGCACTGTCGCCGACGAGCGCGAGGTAGTCGATCATCTGCTCCGGTCTCACGCCGAACTTTTCGAACACGCCGTTCGGGTCCATCGTGGTATGGCTCATCGTATTGACGAGCGTGACATGCTCGTTGACAAGCTGGGCCATATCCTTGTCGGAGGTGGAGATGACCGTGGTCAGGCCCGCTGCGGTGGCGCGGGTCGCGAGCGTACCGATGACGTCGTCGGCTTCTACGCCCTTTACGCGTAGCACCGGCAGGCCGATGGCTTCGACCGCCTGAACCAGCGGTTCGATCTGCGGGCGGAGATCCTCGGGCATCGGCGGCCGGTTGGCCTTGTACTCCGCGTAAAGATCGTCGCGGAAGGTCTTGCCGGGAGCATCGAAAACGACCGCAATACGCTCGGGCTGGTACTCGTCGAGTAGGCTGTAAAGCATATTCAAGACAACGTGGATTGCGCCCGTCGGTTCTCCCTGACTCGAGTTAAGTCTGAGTCCTGCTCTGAGTCCCGCGTGGTAGGCGCGAAACAGATACGTCGAGCCGTCCACCAGAATGAAGGGCTTATCTCTCATAGATTACCGTGCGATGGTTATTGCTCATCGTCGGTCTCATCGCCCGGTGCATTGCTCTCGCTGCCGGGCGTAGGCTCCGCGACAGTGGGCGTAGTCGTAATCTCGGGATCCGGCAGGATCAGATCGCCCTTCTGACCGCAGCCTGCGAGCAGCCCACTCGCAGCGAAAAGCACGATGATGATCTGTCGTGGAGTTCGTGTCGTTACGGGCCAGGGCTGCATCGTCGTCGTTAGTTATCGCGCTGCCGTTTTAGCATCGCCGCAATGCGCTGATAAGCTTCCCGAAATGGGATACCTTCCTGGACAACCAATTTATTGGCTCGTTCAGTCGCAAACAGTTCCTCGCTCAGCTCGATCTTCTCAGAGCGGAAACGCACGCCGTGCAATATATGCGTCACGATCGCGAGCGTCTCGTCAGCGAGATCGATACTGCGAAATAGTGGTGCCTTCAATCGTTGTAGATCCCGTTGGTAGCCGGAAGTAAGTTTCGTCGTGATCGTCAGAGTCTCCATTAACGCAGCCGTTGTTACGGCCTGTGCGCTACGCACGAGTTCCAACACGTCCGGGTTTCGTTTCTGCGGCATGATCGATGAGCCCGTGGTCATCTCGTCGGGCAGTGCGACGAAGGCGAACTCCTCCGTATAGAACAACAACAGGTCCGAAGCCAGCCGACCGAGATCGCCCAACAGTAATGTCAACTCGAAGATTAACGAGGCCTCGGCCTTGCCACGACTCAGTTGCACTGCCGTCACGGGCTCTTGAGTACGCGAAAATGCCAATGCCTCCCGAGTCGCTTCGCGGTCTAATGGCAGCCCCGGAACGCCATAACCGGCTGCCGACCCCAGCGGGTTCAGATCCGCGCGACGCACCGCACCGGCTAACCCGACGGCGTCGTCGCGAAGCTCGGCCGCGAACCCCTCGGCCCACAGCGCCACCGAGCTCGGCATGGCCGGTTGCATGTGGGTATAGCCTGGTAGTGGCAGCGCTCCCTGACGCTCGGTAATACCGTCTAGTTCGTTGGCGACTTCGTTGGCGCCGTTGGCGAGAACCTTTGCAGCGTCGCGAATATAGAGCCGCAGCGCGGCCAGCACCTGATCATTGCGCGAACGTCCGAGATGTACGCGCCCGCCCGCGGGACCGATCATTGTAATGAGGCGTTGCTCCAGAGCGCTATGCACGTCCTCCTGTTCAAGTTGGATGGACCACTCGCCGTTCGCATGCTGAATACCCAACGTTTCGAGCCCGGTACAGATCGCAGCGCAGTCTTCCGGCGTCAACAGACTCTGTTCGCCGAGCATGCGCGCGTGCGCGATCGATGCGCGAACGTCATATTTGACGAGACGTTCGTCCAAGCGATGATCCTCGCCCGCGGTGAACTTAAGGATACGTTCATCCAGCGGTGTGCCTTTATCCCACAAGCGTGTCATCGGCCGATCTCTAGCTGGTTTGCTCCGCCGGACTTAGATGCTCGATATCGTTGACCACGAGCGTGCCCGTCCCCTCGTTCGTAAAAATTTCCAGTAGCAGACTGTCGGGTAACTGACTGGAGATAACATGGACTCGCGGGACACCACCCGTTAATGCTTTCTCGATCGCCGCCGCTTTCGGCAGCATGCCGTCGGCGAGCAGGCCGTCGTCGCGGAGTTTCGCTAGACCCGCTATGTCGATATAAGAGATCAGAGACCCCGGGTCATCCCTGGTTTCAAGAATGCCCGGCGCCGTAGTTGCGAGGATCAATTTTTCCGCACCAACCGCTGACGCTACTGCCGCCGCTACCGTATCGGCATTGATATTCAGCATTGTACCGTCGGCGGCGGCCGACATTGGGCTGATTACCGGGACCTCGCCGTTGTTCAAGTGCGCGAAGAGAATCTCGGCATCGATATCGTCGATGTCACCGACATAGCCGTAGTCCACAGTTTCGCCATCGTGTCCTTCCCGTACGACGCGCGGACGTTGGTGCGCCTTGATCACGCGCGCATCCTTTCCGCAGATGCCGACCGCGGGAACATCCAGATCCTGAAATGCTGCCAGAATCATGGGGTTGATCTGATCGTTCAAGACGGTCGCTGCGATCTCCAACGCATCCTTATTCGTGACGCGGCGCCCATCGATGAATTGACTGGGAACTCCCCGCGTTTCTGCAAGCCGGGTCGACTGTAGCCCGCCGCCGTGAACGAGTACGACCCGAATGCCGACTTCGTGCAAGATGCCGACCTGTTCGACGAGCGCGCGGGTCGTTGCCGGGGAGACGAATGCCTCGCCGCCTGCTTTCAGCACGAAAACCTTACGTTTGAACATACGAATGTAAGGTGCAGCGTGTTTTAGCGCCGTGACGACGGTGGCTTGCTCGTTGCCGCTAAGGTGTGCCATCGCTCGTTATCCCTGCAACATCTGATGCAGGACCGCCATCTGGGCGAGCATTCGATTACGTGCCTCGGGCAGCACGATACTGCGTGGGCCATCGAGAACTCGATCGGTCACCACAACGCCGCGCCTGACCGGCAGGCAATGCATGAATCGGCAATCGGCTCGCGCATTCTCGAACCAGGGGTCGTCGACGCACCAGTCGAGCAATTCTTCACGCTGCGCTTGGTCGGCGAGCCGGTCCCCGTAGTACTGCGTGGAGGACCAGGACTTGGCATAAATGATGTGTGCGCCCTCCATCGCCTCACGGCGGTCACCGGTCTGCGTGACACTGCCACCGGATACTCGTGCTGCAGCACGAGCCTTATCCATGATGGTTTCGGGTAGATCGAACCCCGGCGGGTTCAAGACGACGACATCCATGCCGCGCATCGCTGCCATCTGCACCGTGGAGGCAGGTACGGCTAAAGGTAAGGCGCGTGGGTGGAAGGCCCACGACAGGACAAAGCGTCCGTTTTGCGCGGGTACTTCCAAATCATCCATCGTCTTCCAGTCGGCCAAGCTCTGGCATGGGTGCTGGATGGCGGATTCCATATTGATCAGCGGGACATCGACCAGCGAGGCCAAGTTCTCGAACTCACGATCGGCGAGATCATCCTGCAAGCTGCGCCGCTCAGCGAACGCCCGGATGCCCATCGCATCCCCGTACGAGGCGATGACCGGCACGGCTTCGCGAATGTGTTCCGCGGCCGCGCCATCCATGACGATCCCAGGGCGCGCTTCCAGCCCGTGGATGGACATATCCGGTGAAATGACAAACGAGCTACCGCCCAGTCGCCCCATTGCCGCCTGAAAAGAAGCCAGGGTTCTCAGCGAAGGGCTCAAGAACAGGAGCGACAGGACCTTGCCTTCGAGGGCACGTGGCTCAGGCTGCTGTTGGAGACGCTCGGCCAGTTCCAGGAGCGCGCCGATTTCCTCACGCGAGAAATCGGCAAGATCATTGAAACGATTCATCGGTTAGCTCCTCCAGTGCTTGTGCCAGGGTCTCTACATGCGACGGTTGTAAAATCAGCGCCGGCAATAGCCGTAAAATATGTGGGTCACTGCTCGTGCCCGCGAGAATATTCCGCTCGAGCAAGGCATCGCGTACCGTGGCCGCTCGCGGCGCCGTCTTCAAACCCAATAGAAAGCCCGCGCCCTGTACGCTTGTGATCGGACCGCAGATGCAGGTCTGGCGAATCAATGCCGAAACTTCGGTGACCTGCGTCAGCAGACCGTCCTCCTCGATCGTGTCGAGGACGGCGACGATGAGCGCACACGCCAACGGTCCACCACCGAAGGTCGTGCCCAGCGCGCCCGGTCCGAGGTCTTTGGTGAGCTCGTCGCGCATCAGTACGGCACCGCACGGGAAGCCGCCACCCAGAGACTTGGCGGTCGTTATCAGGTCGGGACTGACATCGAAGTAGTCGGCGCCGAACGGCGTGCCAAGTCGGCCAATACCAGTCTGTACCTCGTCGAGTATCAGTAATGCGCCACTCACGTCACAGGCCGCTCGCGCCGCCGTCATGAACGGCTTGGAGAAATCGAACGCACCCGCGACGCCCTGTACCGGCTCGATGATAACGCCGGCGGTCTCTTTGTCGATCGCCGCAGTCAGCGCGGTCGTATCATTACGCGGTACGAACGTCACATCCATCGGCGTATTGGGGAAGCCATACCAGCGATCCCGCGCCCCCCAGGTCACAGCGCCTGCCGCCGCGGTGCGGCCGTGAAAACCATGCTCGATCGCAACGATCTTTCGGCGGCCGGTCGTCTGCAGCGCCAAGCGTAACGCGTTCTCGTTTGCCTCGGCGCCGCTGTTGACGAAGAACACACGGTCGAGACCGTCGGGCGCGAATGCAGCCAGCTTGTCGGCAGCCTCGTCGCGGATACGCATTGTTACTGCGTTGCTCTGGAACAGTAGTTGTCGTCCCTGCGTCAGCAGGGCCTCGGTCAGGCGTGGGTGTCCGTAACCCAAACCGGCAACCGCATGGCCGCCGTAGAAATCCAGAACGCGGCGCTGCTGTGCGTCCTCGAGATAGACGCCTTCGCCCGTCACGGGCTGAAACGGCAGCGTCGGATACACTTCGCTCAGATGGGCAGCGCGGGCATTCATCAGACCCATCCCGCCGGGGCAATGATGAGACCCTCTGCATCCGGCCAACCGAACAGGCGGTTGACCCACTGAATCGCGCCGCCGGCCGCGCCCTTGACGAGGTTGTCGAGCACGCAACAGACTGCCACGGTCTCATCATCAACAGCGACGCTTAGGATCGCGTTGTTGGTGCCAACGATGTCTTTCAAGCGCGGCGGGGAATCTGCCACGGATACGAATGCCGAGTCCGCGTAATACTCGGTGAGTCCAGCCACGATCTGTTCTTCGCTAACAGCCGGTGTGCGCCGCGCGAAAATCGTCGCGTGAATGCCGCGTGCAAACGGCCCGGACTGAGGTACGAAATGCAGGCGTATAGGCTTACTCGCCGCGTCATGGGCGAGCGCTCTGACCTCCGGCTGATGCCGATGCTTGAGCGGCTGATAAGCGAATAGATTGCTGTGGCGCAGCGGATGATGCGTGGTGTCTCGGGGTGTGCGTCCGGCGCCGGTACTACCCGTCACGGCACTGACGAAGAACTCCGGCTCACAGAGATCGTGTGCGAGCAGTGGCACGATACCAAGCAACATGGCGGTCGCGAAACATCCCGGCTGGGCGGCGTGAGGCGTGTCGATCTTCGCTAGATGTTCGGGGACCGCACAGCGAAACGATGACAATCGCTGCGGTGCTGGATGGGGTTGTTTATAGATAGCCTCGAAACCCGCCGCGTCCGCGAAGCGAAAGTCCGCTGAAGTGTCAACGACGGCCATCTTCACATTCGCTGTCTCCGCGGCACTCAATAAACGATCGATGAGTCCAGCCGACGCGCCATGCGGTGCTGCCGAGAGGACGATCCATTGGGCTGACTTGCCAAGCTGACCGACAGCGTGATCGTAAGAGACGAACTGCGCACCCGGGTAGACGCCGGAAAGATGAGCAAAGCTCGTGGCGAGCGGCATATCGACCTGGCTGGTCGAGACCGCCGCGCCGAGATGCAGTCGCGGGTGCGTGGCGATCAGGCGCAGCAGCTCACCGGCGACATAGCCGGAGCCACCGAGGACAATCACTGGCAGAGACTCGCTCACGATAGCGTCTCGGAATTCGGGTTGGCGATGCCGAGACCGGTCTGGATCAGATCGCCGAGCTCGGCGCCGTGGGTTAATGCGTTCAAGGCCCGGACTTTCGAGCGTCGCTCGATTATCTCGAGACCCACCTGGTTATCTGTCGCGGGGCCGGTCACGACGGTCGGCTCGATATCGAAATCCTCGCGCAAGAGCCTGACGCCGCCCCATGCACCGACCGGGTCGTTCGCGCACAGGACGACAGCGCTCAGTACGTTACGAATTTCCGCGTCGCGCAGAATGGCCTCGACGCCATACGCACCGAGTAGACCGTCGCCGAGCTCGAACGTGATCACATTCGGCCGTTTATCGGCGAGCGTCTGCAACAGCTTGCGTGTCAGCGCAGGCGCATTGTCCGCAGTCGTGGCAACGATCCCATGATCGGAAAAAATGCCGGTATGCCGCGCGCCGGCATCCTCCATCGCCAGAATGTCTCGACGCAATGCGACGCCGGTACTTTTGAAGGCATCGACCGTTAGGCCATTGTGGCGAAAGCGGCTGATTACCGCGCAAGTTGCTGCGGTCTTGCCGGAATCCATGCAGGTACCCGCAAACGCGACCACCGGCACGCCGCCGACGTCCAAGGTAGACGACTGACTCTGCAATTGTGTACCGACGCGCGCGGGCACACCTATTCGTTCACCGAGGTAGGGAAAGTCCAGAACGACACCGAGTACGCGGCAGTCAAACGGCTGGCCCTGATTCGGATTGATCGAGTCGCAGACGCCCAGAACTCCGCCGAGATTGAGAAGCTGAATGACATCGCCGGCATCAAGCTTTGCAGGGATATGTCCCGAGTAACCGAACAAGGCTTTGCGATGGCCCAACGCGCCGACGATAATGTCGCCGCGCTTCACTTGGGCCATGCGTCCGCTCGTCAGCTCCAGCGTGTTGTAGCGAGACTTGTTATTCAGAACCTCGGCCGCGATCAGGATGCCCTCCTCGCACGGGATATCCGGGCTGATTCGAACCTCCCGTCCGATATCGGTGGCTAATGCGACCGACGCGATCTTGTCGACTACAAGCGAGCGCATGTCAGTCTCCCGCTGCACGAGTGTGCAAGATGCCCGGTAGGGACAAAATCCTGGAAAACCCCAGCGCATCGGCCGGCGTCCATTCGCCGACCGACTCGCCGTACTGACCCTGGCTGGCCGCCATCAATGAGTGCGGAGACTCAACACCAATCACAAACACGCTGCCGGTGCGTAAACTGCAGCGCACAGACCCTGTGACACGTTCCTGCGATGATGTGAGCAATGCCTCGATGTCACGGCACACTGGGTCCAGCTGCTTGCCTTCATGGACGAGATCGCCGTAGGTGAGGCTCAAATGTTCCTTGACACGTTGTTGCAACGCAGTCAGCGTCAATTTTTCGAGTTCGCGGTGGCAAGTCAGCAATATCTCTGCCGCCGGCGCTTCGAACGCGACTCGGCCTTTCGTGCCCAAAATGGTATCGCCTAGATGGATGCCACGGCCGATGCCGAAACGCCGGCCGTGTTGCTCGAGTTGTTCGATCAAGGCCACCGGTCGCAGCGACTTGCCGTTGAGCGAAACCGGGATGCCTTGAGCAAAACCGACCGTGATTTCCTCGGCGGCCGGTGATGAGTCGAACGCCCCGGCGCTTAAGACCCAGGCCGACTCGGGGATCGAGTCGATCGAGTCCAGCGTCTCGGTCCCACCGATCGTAACGCCCCACAAGCCGCGGTTGATGGAGTAAGCGGAGCCGCCGTCTGGAGTGGGAAGACCACGCTCCTCGAGATACGCGAGTTGCTCCTCGCGCGCCCAGGAATGATCTCGAATCGGGGCCAGTACCTCGAGGTCCGGCGCAAGCGTTTTGAGAATGATCTCAAACCGAACTTGATCGTTGCCGGCAGCCGTACAGCCGTGGGCCACGGTACTGGCGCCGCGCTTGGACGCGAGCTCCGCAAGGTAACGCGCCTGTATCCCGCGCTCCGCGCCGACGCACAACGGATAAAATTGGCCGCGGCGAACATTACCCATGATCAGGAATTTCAGAACCTGGTCGAAAAAGTCGTCACGCGCCTCGACCAGGACGTGCTCGGCTGCTCCGAGCATCTTGGCCCGTTCAGCTAAAGCTTCGGTTGCGGCAGCGTCCAGGCCGCCGGTGTTGACGGTCGCGGTCACGACAGGGCGTCCGTACGTCTGTTCCAACCACGGCACACAGAACGACGTATCCAGCCCGCCGGAAAAGGCCAAAATGATGGGACTCGTATCGCTGGTCATGAGGTCGTTATCCTTAACTTCTGGCGCAACCGGGAACTGAGTCGTTGCTGCTGGGCCGCACCGGTTGTTGCGACAAAAATGGTGTCGTCGCCTGAGAGCGTGCCGACGATCTCCGGCCAACCGACCCGGTCGAGTGTCAACGCAACTCGTTGCGCGGCACCGATAGCGGTGCTGATCACGAGCAGGTTAGGCCCGGCCTTGCGAACGTCGCGAACGAATTCCGCGACGACCTTCAGTTGTTGCTCGTTGTCGCCATGCTGGCGTTCGGGCAAGCTGTAGCCTGAATTCAGCTTCGCGGCGCCCATGTCTTTCAGATCCCGGCTGACACTCGATTGCGTCGCGTGTAAGCCTTTGGCGCGAAGTAGCTGGACCAGTTCCGTCTGGCGAACGATGGTGTTGCGCTTCAATATCTGTGCAATCGCGCGACGGCGAATCTGTTGTTGGGCAACGGCGGTGGGCATGGTCGCGGAGCCTATATGCATAAAGTTGCGCATACATTACTACTTATGCGCAATTTTTACAAGCGCCCGGTAGCGCTCGGAGCTGGGCGACCGCATCAGGAGCAGCGGAGGATGACAGTGTGGTTGAGCAGTTAGAGACCGTGGAAATCACTACCGGTGAGCTGCCTGTTGCCAGTGTGATCTGGCTGCACGGCTTAGGGGCGGACGGCCATGACTTCGAGCCCATCGTGCAAGAGCTCAGCCTACCCGTTGCGGCACGTTTCATATTTCCGCACGCTCCTGTCCGGGCCGTGACGATCAATCTGGGCGCACGGATGCGGGCGTGGTACGACATCTTGTCGTTGGAGCGCACCGATCTGGAGGACGAGGCGGGTATCTACGCCAGTGCGGCTGCGGTCGATGCGTTGATCGACGCTGAGGTCGAACGCGGTATACCGACCGACCGGGTCGTGATCGCGGGGTTCTCTCAGGGTGGAGCTATCGCGTTACACGTCGCTTTGCGCCATCCGAGTCGTTTGGCCGGCGTTATGGCGTTGTCGGCCTATTTGCCACTCCCCACGACGTTGAGTGTCGAGAAAAGCCCGGCCAACGCATCCATTCCTTTGTTGATGGCGCACGGCGTCCACGATCCGGTCATCCCGGAAGCGCTCGGACTGTCCTCAAGGGATTGCCTGCAGCAGCTGGGGTATGAGGTTGAGTGGTATAGCTACCCGATGGACCACTCGGTCTGCCCGCAGGAGATTGTCGATATCAACCGCTGGCTGAATGGGATCTTTGCCGACTGGTAGAGAGTTCGAGTAGGTTTAGACCCCTGCTATTTCGAACCGCTCATCGCTTTCGCCGAGCGGCACGCCGTTAGCGCCAAATCGGCGCTCGGTAAATCGTAACTCGCCATGCTGCGACAACAGAATGACCGTGGAGGAGCGGGTGCCATAGCGGTCGTCTTTGATAAACACCGTCGACATCAGTCGAGTCGCTCGCTCGGTCGTGCCGGGCAGGTCGGCGTGTCGTGATTCATCGGCGAGCAGGTCGAATAGGCACGCGCCGGGATCGTCAGCGCCGAGACACGCCGACAGTCTTGTTTGAGCATGGCGGACCTTGGGCCATGCCGAGTCAAGGCGCGTATTACTGAGCGCATAAACTCCCGCGCCGAGTTCTTGTCCGGACGCGCGGTTGCTCGCGTAGTGGAGCCGGCGGCCATCGAAGATCACGAGGTTATAAGGGCCGTAATCAGCCTCATGCGCCTTAAGCGTGGCGAGATAGTCGTCTGCACTAATAGAGTCGGTCAGATAGTCCTGCACGAGACCGCCGCGCGAACGCGGATAATCCGCCTCACCGCCATCGCGAAAATTGGTCACCGCTGCCAGGCGTCCGCGGCGATCCACCGCGAGCCAGCTGCCACCGGCTTTAAGATCCCGGCCGCCGAGAATCGTGGCGTGATCGTTCCACCACCCAGCAGGTGCGGTAGGCCGTTCGTGCAGTTCATCGCGATTCGCAGCGAACACAAGCGGATATGCCGTCGAGGCCAGGTGCGAGAAAACGGCAAGGCACACCGGAGTCAGACCATCGATGAAACGTAATTGCCGTTGTTCTCAGGTTGCGGGACTTGGAGAGAAAGGCAGGCTGGACACGCGCGATGGGGCAGCGCCAGCAGATCGTAGACATAGCTCATCAAGCATTCCTCGCAACGCGTAATACCAAGTTCGTCACCTCGGCGAATACCCAACAGTAGATTCCATCCCCACTCGAACGACAGCACGGGATCGGGCACCACCAGCAGATGAGTCTCGTAACATTGGCAGAGTCGATGCCCGAGATCTAGACTTCCTCTAAGAACAGGCCCGGGCGGATCGTCGATGCTGATCAAGCCGTTCGCGCGCAACAGACTGACAAAGACGCCCGACTCCAGCACCCGATCGGGGTTTTGAACGAGTGGCGCGATTTGCGTCGGCGATTTTCCACGGCGGCGTTTTACCGGCGTTGTTTCGTCATATTTAAAATAGCTCGTATAGAGTTTGCGGATGCGGTCGTCGCTCAAGTCCGTGAAGTAACGAATGGTTCCGGTTCGGGCTTCATGCTGAATCATGCGCATCGCGAGTTCAAAACGGGCACGTTCGCCTCGATATCGGTTGTCTGTCGCTCTCACTAGGGGCCTCTTTTGGCTTTTCCGGTGAATCAGCCAGATTCTCGATCTTAGTGTAAATTAGCCATATATGGTACTGTAGGACCATATATGGCTAATCCGCGTCAAAATGGCCACCAGATGATGCTCTATGAGCCACCTGATTCGGATGAACTGGAGGAGATACAAGAACTCAACCTGTTGTTTCTGATCTACCTCCGGGCTTCTGCTCGTGACGGCGGCAATTGCTTAGGGTTACCAGCGGCCAGCGCCAGGACACTGTGCGAACTCTCATCCACCGCACTTGAAGTGATGTCCGCTTTTCCGCGCTCGTTGTTCATCCTCGACTTGGACAACCTGACCGCGACGGGTATGCATCTGGACCTATCCCCGACCGTGCTGGACCAGAGCCGACAGGCACTCACACTAACCGTACTGCACAGCGCATGGAACATGAGCCGTAAACGCGATTTCAATGCCCGCATATTCCTCAGGCTCTCCAGGACTGCTATCCGCCGCCTACGCACGATTACGCTTTCGCAGCTACCGCTGCTGGCCGCCACACCCGGCCTGTTGGGCTGTGCGTTCCCAGGCGCTCTAAGTCTGTGGGCAACGCTCATCAATCGGACAGAGACTGAGATGCCGCGGGCGTTGAAATTGATCGCCTTACACCCCGACACCGAAGTTCGGCCGGCCCACCGAGCCAGGGCATTACGCTCAATACCGAGCTAGAGACACATCCGCTCGTAAGCCGCGACTCGCGGTCCGCGCCCTTAGAGAAATCGAGTTATTCTCAAGCCTGCTGAGTAGAATAAGGTGCACTCGATTCCGGCTTCGCAATCGGTAGCACAGAGGACGATTCCGCTGGACGCACTCGTTATCAAGCAACTTCGCAAGGTCTATGCTAACGGCCTAGAGGCGCTGAAGAGCATCGACCTGACCGTAGAAGAGGGCGACTTCTTTGCCCTGCTAGGGCCGAATGGTGCCGGTAAGACAACCGCTATCGGTATCATTACGTCTCTGATCAACAAGACCAGCGGCCAAATCAGCGTGTTCGGTCGGGATTTGGATCGGCACCGGGATGCCGCCAAGTCCTTTATTGGTGTCGTCCCGCAGGAAATTAACGTCAACGTCTTTGAGACCTGCGCGACCATATTGATTAATCAGGCCGGTTACTACGGTGTACCGCGCCGGCTAGCCAAGGCCCGCGCGCAAAAGTATCTAGAAGCGCTATACCTCTGGGATCGGCGTGACGATATCGCGCGGACCCTGTCGGGTGGCATGAAACGCCGCCTCATGATCGCTCGGGCGCTCGTGCATGAGCCCCGTCTATTGATGTTGGATGAGCCCACGGCCGGTGTGGATATCGAGATTCGCCGTTCCATGTGGCAATTGATGCGCGAACTCAACGATCGCGGCATGACGATTATCCTGACCACTCACTATCTGGAGGAAGCCGAGAGTTTGTGCCGGAATATCGCGATCATCGACGAGGGCCGGATTATCGAAAACGATACGATGGCCAATGTCGTCAGTCAGTTGCAGCGGGAAATATTCGTTTTAACGCTGCAAGAAGCCCTCTACGAAGTACCTGAATTGGACGGCTACAAGGTGCGGTTACGAAATCAACACGAGATCGAAGTCGAAGTGTCCAAAGAGCAGGATTTGAATACGCTCTTCGGTACACTGTCGACTAACGGCTTACATGTCTCAAGCATGCGAACCAAGAGCAGCCGGTTGGAGGAACTCTTTATGGGCCTTGTGGAGCGAAAGACGGAGGAGCGGTCAGCGTAGTGGCAGCGAATGACCCCCTTCGATCTAGGTTGCTAGATCTCGGCGATGCCCGGAATCCGAATCTGTTGCAGATCAATCTAGTTGGTCTGGGGACCATCATTTCCCGCGAGATTCGTCGCGTCGCGAGGATCTGGATTCAGACTATCGTGCCGCCGGCTATCACGATGACGCTGTACTTCATCATCTTCGGCAACCTGATCGGCCGGAGAATCGGGGAAATGGACGGTGTTCCGTACACGACCTTTATCGCTCCCGGCTTGATCATGATGGCAGTAATTACCAACTCCTTTGGTAACGTCGTCTCGTCTTTTTTCTCCGGTAAGCTTCACCGCCATCTGGAGGAGTTACTGGTTTCACCGTTGACTTTTACGACCATCGTTACCGGTTATGTCGTTGGAGGCGTTGTTAGAGGAGTTGTAGTCGCGGCGCTCGTGACTGTAGTCGCGACGCTGTTTACTGATCTGAATGTCGTTCATCCTTTCATAACGATTTCGGTTGTGATTCTGACATCGATGGTGTTCTCGCTAGCGGGTCTGCTCAATGCTATTTTCGCGAATAACTTCGATGAAATCTCCGTCATTCCGACGTTTGTACTGACACCGTTGACTTATCTTGGCGGCGTGTTCTTTTCTATCTCGTTGCTATCGCCCACCTGGCAAATCGTGGCGAAGCTCAATCCGATCCTCTACATGGTCAACGCTTTTCGTTACGGCATGCTCGGGTCTTCGGACATTCCGATCGGCACCGCTTACGCGCTTATCGGCGTCTCGCTGGTGGGCCTGTACTCGCTTGTTGTTTACCTGCTCAATCGGGGTACCGGTATTCGGACGTGACATGTGCGGACGATTCGCGATGTTCACGCCGTTGGCGGAGATCGCTCGCCAGTTCGGCGTTAGCGGCCCGGCGTCGCTGGAGCCTCGCTACAACATCGCGCCTAGTCAATCGGTAGCGGCGATCCGGGCTGATGCGGAGGGTCTGCGCAGCCTCGATATGCTGCGCTGGGGTCTCGTACCCCATTGGGCCAAAGACGTCAGCATCGGCAATCGCTTGATAAACGCCAGGGCGGAAACCATCGCTGAGAAACCGGCCTTCAGACAGGCGTTCTCCCGCCGCCGTTGCCTCGTGCTTGCCAGCGGTTTTTATGAGTGGGGCGAGACGCCGGCCGGTAAGGCACCGTTCTTTGTGAGTCCCCGCAGTGGCGAGTGCTTGGCTTTCGCGGGCCTGTGGGAGCAGTGGCGAGGCGGCGGCGACACAGTCCTCGAGTCCTGCGCGATCATCACGACTACCGCGAACGCGACACTGACGAAGGTTCATCAGCGTATGCCCGCGATACTAACGGCGGACGCCCAGGCATGTTGGTTAGCTGACGAGACGCCGGCCGCCGAACGCCTGCAATTGCTGCAAGCTGCGCCGGAAGATCAGCTCGAAGTCCGGCAGGTTCAGCGAACCGTCAACAATCCACGCAATGAAGGCGCCGGACTCATCAATGCGGTTGCGGTTAAAGCGGCCGATCAAACTCACGAGGTTTAGTCCGGCGGAAGGAGGAAACTCTGATCGCGATAGTCGAGGATGACCCCCTCTGCTGTGATCGTGAGCACGCGCGGCCCTTCGCTTAAGACCTCTCCTTCCCGGTAGCTCGCCGAATTGATTCTGACGAAACGCTCACTCGCGGTTGCACTGAAGACGAGTAGTTCCAGAGTCAAATCCGGCAAGATTATACCGGTGGCACGCAGCTCCGCTATCGTCCATGGTCCGATGACCATCGTGGGAGATGCCGACTCGCGCACGGGCTGTGTCAATAGGCTAGCGGAGGCTGGTCGCGACGTCACTTCCGAAAGCGGTTCCCGCGCAAGATCTCGCACGACGCCGGACCTGGCTGCGGCAGCGACAGCTTGAGTCCGCGGCAGCTGCGCGCTCGGACGGATGTCGGCAACCTCGGCCTCGCCCGAATCGGTGCTGTGCCACCATGCCCAACCGAGAACCAAGATGACGGCCGACAGCGTCGCAATGACCCCCGCGGTCCACTTCGGAATTCGCGTGCTATGTACGACGGCAGGCACATCGCTGATGCCGGGGACCGCACTCTGCTGCCGTTCACTCTCCGACTTTCTTAGCGCGTCCAGGATAAAAGACATGTTACCGAGCCGCTAGGAGGAATGGGGTGCCCGGGATCGCCAGATCCGTGTTCATAACGATCTGCGTCTGTGTGCCGACGATGCCGTCAACGGTCAGATAACGATCACGCTGATAAGTCCGCACACGTTCGGCCAGCGCTTGATCGAAGAACTCGGAGTCCGGATCGCTCAGCGGTTCGCCCTGTATCTGAGCGAGATTGTCCCGGAGCCATTTGACCCTAACGTCCCGCATCCCGGGCACGAGGAACTCGTGGGCCCAGCTCGCGGGTCTCCAGAGCATCAAGTGATCGCCATACCAATACTGGGAGAGCTCTACCAATTCGACCGTGTAGACCCGATCGGCGATCGTGAGATCTGCGGTGTCTGCGCCCAGAGCAGTCAAGACGACTTGGTATTGCTCGCCCTGTTGATCGATGAGGCTCAAGATTGCAGGACGATTCAGCCGCTCAAGGTGTTTGAGTGAGCCCTGCTGAAACCAACAGCGTAAGTTCTGTTGCTCGGCTTGTTGGCAAGCCGTGTCAGGTCCACGCTGATACTGAGCTCCCCAGATGTTGAGTAGCGTCTCGAACGCGGCATCGGTGCCCTTGGGCAGAGTCCGGTCCCCCAGGAGGGCCGCGAGTGAAACTTCAGAAGGGCCGGTGATAGTCGCTTTAGCGAGTGTAACCTCTGCCGGTCGTTCAAGCTCAGTTTGTAGCCACGGACCATCCGAATCGAGGTTTCGCCAGGTTCCCAATGTCGCTAGAGAGACAACGGCGAGCACGATGCCCGCCGCCAGACGGCGCTCTATGCGCGGCACCAGACGCTTGCCATAGACTTCGATCGCCGCTTTTCTAACGAGTGCCTTATCGACGCTTCTGGTGCCCTGAGTATACGCAGCCAGTAACGCTCTATCGGCGATGACGTTAATGATTCTCGGCACGCCTTTCGACCAGCGGAAGATTTCCCGTACGGCTGACATCGAAAAGATGGCTCCGGAAGCGCCCGCTACCTTCATTCGATGCTCAAGGTATTTGGCCGTGTCATCCTGGCCCAGGGGCTCGAGGTGATAGCGTCCCGTGATGCGCTGTGCCAGTTGCCGCATGTCCTTGCGATCGAGTATCTCGCGGAGCTCCGGTTGACCGATCAGGATGATCTGTAGAAGCTTCTGTTTTGGTGTCTCGAGATTCGTCAGCAACCGGACCTGTTCGAGGACATCGGGCGCCAAGTTCTGAGCCTCATCGACGATCAATACCGTACGCCGGCCTCTGGCGTGCGCATCCAGAAGGTAGGCACTTAAAGGATCGACTAAAGCCTTGGCGGAACCGTTTTTCGGTACGGTTACGCCTAGTTCCGCCGAGATCGCGGTCAGGAACTCCTGGGTCGAGAGTTCAGGATTTAGGATCAGCGCGACGTCAGCTTCCTCGGGGAGCTGCTCGAACAAACTCCGGACTAAGGTCGTTTTGCCGGTGCCGACTTCTCCGGTCAGCTGGATGAAGCCGCCGCTTTGTGAGATTCCGTAGATGAGGTGCGCCAGCGCATCGGCATGGCGCCGGCTCAGATAGAGGTAACGGGGGTCCGGAGTAATCGAAAAGGGCTTTTCCGTCAACCCGAAAAACTGGGTATACACGCCTGACTCCTAGGGTCGCCTTAACCTCTCCGACGTCATTCTTGCCGCGGGAGTTCAGTCATTCAACTACCCGTACTGTAACAGGCTCTGAAAGCAACGGCGGCTCGTGGAGCCTGTGGAGATAGTCGCCCAATACGAGCTGTAGTACGTGTTCGCCCGGTGCCAGATCGACTGCTGTCTCAGTCTGCCCCAAGCCGAAGTGAATATGCTGCGCATCTGCCGGAATGGGCAGGTCCATACTCACGAGCTCGCGATCCACGATCAGGTGATGGTGGCCGGTATTGGGCAGATCGATGCCGGCCGGCGCTATGCTCGCGCCCTTCAGGCCAAACACAACCGTAACGGGATTCCGAACTTCTTCGCCGTCCGCCGGTGAGATGATGTAGACCATCGCGCCCGGTGGAGATGCCTTGCGGGCCATGGTAGGGGCGGGCATCGGCTGTGATGCGGCAGCCGGTCCCCCGGCTGCGGGTTCGGTCACCTCTTCGCCACATCCAAACAGTGTCGCGCAACAGACCAGGATCATCAGCAAACGAGTGAGCATGAGAGTCTCCGCTGCAACTAGCTGTCGTTCGGGCCACAAATGTAGCACAGCCACGGAGGTAGCGGCTGCGATCGCTCCGGAATCAGCCCGACGTGGATGGCGGTTTTTTGTCGCTGCGGCGAGTTTTTCGCTTGGCTTTCTTCTTCGCCGGTCGTATCGTGGGCGTTTTTTTTCGGGCGACGGGGGCGAAGCGCGTGAGCTCCTCGGGGGCAAAGTCGTCCACGGCGATCAGTTCCATGACCTTGTCATCGAAGGCTGTGATTTGCTTCGCCTCTTCAGCAGTGATGACGCCTTTCTTTTGTGCCTCTTCGATCTGGCCCGGCGTATCGTCCGAATTGATCTCACCGCGCCGTTTAGCGTTAAACACTTTGCGCTCCAACGGCTTGATTTCTTCGGCCAACTCCAGAACTTCCTGCAGCAGTCCCAGTGGATTGCCGGGTTCGACGGTCTTGTAGATATCCGCGCATAGCCGCTCGCGGCTAGCCGTTGGATTAATGATGAGTTCGGCGATCTGTTGTCCGAGCTCATCGCTAGGTGAAGAGAACGTTCTGCCGCGGGGGAAGATCAAGAGCCGTAACGCGGCGGCGGCCCAACGATTGGGGAAGTTCCGTAAGAAGCCGTGTAGCTGTTCCTGTGTCCTGTAGAAGAGCGTGCGACACGACCACTCGACCAATGGCCGGTCAGCCTCTGGGCACCCCTGGTCCTCGTAGTGTTTAAGCACCATCGAGACGAGGTAGAGATTGCTTAGCACATCGCCGAGGCGGGCCGAGAGGAGTTCTTTGCGTTTCAGCTCACCACCGAGGATAAGCATGGCGACATCGGCGGTGAGCGCGAATGACGCGCTGTATCGATTCACGCGTTGGTAGTAACGGCGAACCCAGCCAGTAGCCGGGACCGCGGTGAATCTAGACAGCGTCAGCCCCATCACGAGTGAGCGCACGGCGTTCGATATCGCGTAGCCGATATGTCTGAACAGCAATCGATCGAAGTCGATTAGTCCAGTTTCCTGATTTTCGTCTGCGGCTGCTTCCAACTCGGCGAGAACAAACGGATGGCAACGAATGGCGCCTTGGCCGAAGATGATGAGATTTCGAGTCAGAATGTTCGCGCCTTCGACCGTGACACCAATGGGCACCGACTGATAGTTGCGGGCGAGATAATTCTTTGGGCCCAGCATGATGGCCTTACCGCCATGGACGTCCATCGCGTCGTTGGCGATTTGCCGTCCGAACTCGGTATTGTGGTACTTCAATATCGCGGTAGGGACGGCCGGCTTCTCTCCTGCATTCAGCGCCGCGCAAGTAACACGGGATGCCGCCGTCATGATGTATGTATAGCCGGCCATTCTCGCCAGGACCTCACCGACGCCGTGAAATTTCCCGATGGGTAAATTGAACTGCCGGCGAATGCGTGCGTAAGCGCCGGTCGCATACACGGCGGCCATGGACCCGCCCAGCGCATTGCTCGGCAGCGTGATACCGCGGCCCACCGAGAGCAACTCGACCAGCATTCGCCAGCCTTGACCTGCCATCTCCGGCCCGCCAATGATCGAGTCCAACGGCACGAACACATCCTTGCCCTGGGTGGGACCGTTTTGAAATGGAATGTTGATCGGGAAATGCCGACGGCCGATCGTTATGCCGGGAAGATTGGTCGGAATTAATGCTGCCGTGATGCCGTAGTTGGTCCGGTCGCCTATCAGGTGGTCGGGATCGTAGAGCTTGAAGGCGAGTCCGAGTACGGTCGCAATCGGTGCCAGGGTGATATAGCGCTTATCCCAGTTCAGGCGGATGCCGATAATCGTCTTGCCTTCATACGTGCCCTTACAGATCACGCCCGAATCGACGATCGCGGTAGCGTCGGAACCCGCGCGCGGGGAAGTCAGAGCGAAGCATGGAATCTCATCGCCCGAAGCGAGCCCGGGAAGCCAGCGTTGTTTTTGTTCGTCTGTGCCGTAGTGCAACAGCAATTCCGCCGGGCCTAGGGAGTTAGGGACACCGATCGTGGAAGCCGCGGTCGTGTTGCGTGAAGCGATCTTCGTCAAGATCATGGAGTTCGCCAACGGCGAGAAACCGAGGCCGCCGTATTCTGCCGGAATGATCATGGCGAAGAATCGTTCTTGCTTGATATACGCCCAGACTTTCTCCGGCATATCAAGCAGCTCGTGCGTCACCTCCCAATCGTCGAGCATTCGGCACAACGCTTCGGTTGGGCCATCGAGAAACGCTTGCTCATCGTCGGTCAATTTGGGCGCCGGCAGTTGGGTCAGCTTGCTCCAATCGGGAATGCCGGAGAACAGTTCACCCTCCCACCAAACACTGCCGGACTCGAGTGCGTCGCGTTCCGTACGGGAGAGCGACGGCACCATCGTGCGAAAGATATCCAGCAGCGGTTGGGTCAGGTACTCGCGCCGCAGCGACTCGACGTTTAGTGCCGCTAGTGGAGCGAAGGCGACCCACAGGACGACCGCCCAAAAGGCGCTCTCGCCCAAGATCGAGTATGCGACGACCACCGCTCCGACGAAGACGGTGGAGATCTTCAAGTCGACTCGGCGGTAGGCCAGCGTGAAGCAAACGCCGAGGATAACGATGAGCCAGAACAAAGTTGCCACGCTATTTCTCCAAGACCTCTAGAACAACTCCGCTACGTTCTCTCGCTCTTCACGAAGCTCCGCATCCGTTACATCCATTTTTTCACGGCTGAACTCGCTAATGGTCAAACCCTGGACGATCTCATAGGTTCCGCCCTTGCAGATCACGGGATAGGAATAAACCACACCCGCCGAAATTCCGTAGCTGCCGTCGGCGGCAACACCCATGCTGACCCAGTCGTCGTCCGGTCTGCCCAGCGCCCAATCACGGACGTGGTCGATTGCGGCCGATGCGGCCGATGCCGCGGACGAGGCTCCACGTGCCTTGATGATGGCCGTGCCGCGCTGTTGCACGGTGGGGATGAAAGTTTCGCGATACCATTGGTCGGAGACTTGGCCTGACACCGGTTGGCCGCCAATGGTCGCGTGAGAGATATCCGGATACTGAGTTGCAGAATGGTTGCCCCAGATGATCATGCCTTTCACCTCAGAGACATGTGCCCCGGTTTTCGCTGCGAGCTGGGCTTTAGCCCGGTTATGGTCGAGGCGCATCATGGCGGTGAAATTCCTCGGGTCCAGATCGGGGGCGTGCTCGCGTGCGATCAGAGCGTTGGTATTCGCTGGGTTTCCGACGACCAGTACCCTGACATCGCGCACGGCGACGTCATTCAGCGCCTTACCCTGGGCGGAGAAGATCTGAGCGTTGCTCAGGAGCAGATCCTTGCGCTCCATTCCGGCCGTTCGCGGTTTGGCGCCGACGAGCAGCGCATACTGAGCATCACGAAAGCCGACATCCGCCTGATCGGTGATGACGACGCTGTCGAGCGTAGCAAACGCACAATCATCCAATTCCATAGCGACGCCGTTCAGCGCACTCATCGCCGGTGGTATCTCTAGCAGTTGTAAAATGATGCGTCGATCAGGGCCGAATAGTTGTCCCGACGCGATTCTAAAGGCCAATTGATAGCCGATTTGCCCGGCTGCGCCCGTTATTGCAACGCGGACTGGTGCGGTCGTCTCCGTACTCATGTGAACGCTGGCCCCGTGTATAAACTGAATCTGTAAGAAGGGGCGCAGATTTTAGCATGCTGGCTCAGGCTGCCCTGTTCATGGCGCCAACAGAACTCCGAGACCGTGGTAGCGAAACTTCGGCGTACGCTTGAGCTAACGCCTACAGTGCTCAGCGCGCATCGTTTGCATTACCCAGCTGCAGGCCCCTAATTTCCCGGGTTCGCCTCTTTGTAGGTTTGGACCTGTTCGTTGAACGACGAGGCGATAGCCTCCATCTCGGCGACGGCGGCGTTATGGCGGCTGAACATGATGGATTTGTACTCGACAGGAGCATCGTCTCCGGCGGCATTCATTTCTTCATTCACGCACGCGAGGTAGGCTTCCATTCCGGCCATATATTCTCTGACCGCCGCCTGGGCAATGATCAGCTCCTCCATGGTCGAGGTTTGGCCGTCGGGAACGGTGATCAGCGCAGGATACTCGCATGCCAGACTCGTCGCAGCAGCGCCGCCAGCTACAATTACAAGTAGAAACTTTCCTAAATTCATATCGTTACCTCGACACCAATCGGGCCATGACCGGCGCAACTATACCCTAGGGGCTCAGACGATACCAAGCATCCAACCCGCCCGGCAACGGTCCGACGCGCGCTCCCGGCCGTACAGTCAGCCGGGCGCGGTTGCATGTTTCGGAGCATCAACCGAACAACGCCAATACAGATTATCGTGACGCTCAGCGCGTCTAGATCAGCGTAATGCCCGACTAAGTATTGAGTCGAACACCGAGCTTCGACGTTTGCCTTTCCTTGGCCCGGGTGATACTGAGATCACCTTCGATGATTGCGCCAGGAGCGACGGCGATTGATCTCGCGCACAGTTTGCCGATGACGTGTGCGGTTTCTGTAATCTCCACGCTTTGTTCCGCGGTTACGTCACCCTCTACCGAGCCTGCAAGAATGATATCCGTCGCTTGTATCGCTCCTTTCCAGTGGCTGCCTGCGGCGATCGTCAGCGAGCCATTGATTTTGCCCTCACCTTCGATCCGACCACAGAGAATTAAAGCTCCTTCTCCAGACAAATTGCCGACGATTTTGGTTCCGGCTGCAATATAGGTTGCCCCGCCGGTTGCCGAGTCTAGAGTCTTGTGCTTAAGCATCACAGTAGCCTCAATCTACAAACCGCTTGCGGCAAACGTTAGCCGATCGTAATGGTCAGCGCGCGGGCACCGTTCACAGGTCCAGATGTTGCCACTCTGGGTCAGTTTGTGACCATTTTGGGCATGTTTTCTCGCGGGTAGATAGAGGCTTACTGTCTGTTTATTAAGGAATTTCTATGTCTGGCATGAACTTTGCTTTCAGATGAGACAGTCCAGGCAAAATAAGGCCGCCGCCATGAAAGACGACAAAAACGACTCGGAAACGATCGCGCTATTGCTTGGGGAATCGGCTGATGTGCGTTGGCGACCCCGCGATTTCATCACCGGGGCACAGCGCCTAGTGCGTGATGCCGACGGACACGTGACGCTGGAGGCGATACAGTCTGAAGAGGAATTCGATCAAACGGCCCGCACTACCGGGTGTTTTCGACGTGGAAAACCGATTCGGGATCCTGCGACCGGCGATGTCATCGGCTATGAGATGGAAGAAGTGCCGTTCCTAGGCAAGGTGGCGACGGGTTGACTCGCTCAGGTTGAGACTAACGTTTCGAATAGCCATAGCCAAGGTGCCGGATCTCACGGACGATGCCGTTCTCCATTTTGACGATACGTATCAACTTGTTCGGCCCCAGGTTGTAAGTCCACTCTTGGATTGAGACCTCTTCAAATAAACCCGTGTACAAAACGTGGCCGTAGCGGTTGTAGTAGGGCCGCTGAGCCAGCCGAGATTGTACGAAATCCGGCTGACCGCAATAGCGTAGTAGCTTTGATATGTGGTCTCCTTTGACGATGATCCTCGTCCCGCAGCGCATGGCGTACGCGTTGGAGGCGGTCGTTAATCCCATTACGATCAAACTAACGACGGCGAGAGTTCTGGTCTTTTTCATGCGCGCTACCCGAGAAACTTGTCCCGACTCCCTATTTGACCGTTTCCCTCGCCCAGAATTCCCCTGCCGTGAATATCCTTCGAACGTCTATTTACCGCATACCTTAAGCTTATAATGGAGTGGCCGCTGACGAGGCGGATGGCCGAGACGCCAACGCCCGGTTTGGTACCGAGATAGACAAACTTTGAGACGGAAACTTCTTTGCTGGATTCGCAGCTAGGCTGGTTGCAAGATGCGGCGCACGCTAACTTGATACGGCGTGGACTGCGTGGCTTGGAAAAAGAAGCCCTTCGCGTCGACAGCGAAGGTCATTTGTCGGCTCGAATGCACCCTACTCGCCTCGGATCTGCACTCACCCATCCTTATTTAACGACCGACTACTCAGAAGCTCTGCTGGAGTTCGTGACGCCCGCCTATCCCACGAACTGGGAGACGTTTCAATTTTTGTGTGACAGCCACTGCTTCGTCTGTCAAAACTTGGAAGGTGAACTGCTGTGGGCTCAAAGCATGCCCTGTATCGTCAACCCAAGCCAGGATCTACCCGTCGCTTCTTATGGCCCATCCAATATCGGCCAGATGAAAACCATTTATCGTCGCGGGCTCGGTTACCGTTATGGCCGAGCGATGCAGGCGATCGCCGGGGTTCACTACAACTACTCGTTACCAATTTCATTCTGGGAGCCATTCCGTGAGCAGCAGAAGAAAACGGAGGTATTGGGGAGCTTCATTTCTGCGCAATACATGGGCTTAGTCCGAAACTATCGGCGTCTTGCGTGGCTTTTCATCTATCTGTTCGGAGCTTCGCCGGCGTTATGCAAGTCATTCTGCCCCGAGGGTCATGAGATTTTGGAGGAGCTGGACCCGTCGACATGGCACGGACCGTTCAGCACCTCGTTGCGCATGAGCGATATCGGTTACCGCAACAAGACACAGGCCGAACTGCAGATATCGGCGAACTCCCTGACCGAATACACGGCGGGTCTCGCCGCTGCGGTCACGACGCCCAACGCGGACTATGAAAAGATTGGCGTTCGTGTAAACGGTGAATACCGGCAGCTCAGCGTGAATATTCTACAGATCGAAAACGAATACTACAGCTCGATTCGTCCTAAGCCGGCGATAGGAAGCGACGCTCCGCTGACCGTCGACCTGCGTGGAGCGGGTGTCGAATACGTTGAGGTGCGAACCCTAGACATCAACATGCTCGATCCCGTCGGCGTTAACCAGAATCAGTTGCGTTTCGCAGAAGCAGCACTAATTTATTGTTTGTTGGCAGAGAGTCCGCCGATCGATGCGGTTGAGCAGGCCGAGATTGACGCCAGGGACCTGGCAGTTGCGCTTGAGGGCCGGAAACCGGGACTGATGTTGCTCGAGAACGGGCATGATGTTTCTTTGCAGGCTCGTGGAATTGTACTCGTCGATCGGATACAGGAAGTCGCTGCGATTCTGGATGTCGACGGCGAGGGCTATCTGGCAGCCGTCGAGGCGCAACGCGCAGCACTGATGGAGCCGAAGTTGACGCCATCAGCACAGATCCTGGAAGGCATTCGAGACAGCGATCAGAGTTTCCTCGAATTCACGCTGGACCTGTCAAAAGCGCATGCAGAATACTTTTGTCAGCTTCGCCTATCGCCGGAGAAGATGGCACTGTTCACCACTGCGGCAGAGCGCTCGCTCGAACGCACCCAGGCCCTGGAACAGTCGTCTGGCCCGACTTTCGAGGCTTATCTGGCCAGCTATTTCGAGCGCCTATGAGCATATCGGCGCGTTGTTTTGTGATCTCCGTACCCTAAAACTGCCGCCGAAACGAACATAATCAACGCCTAACGTAGGCTCAGTAAGTCAGCATTGATGAAATCATTGTTCGTTGCAGGGATTTTCCTAGGTCTGATAACGGCCGTTGGAGCTGCCCGGTTTTACCCCTGGGTGGACCATCCGCGCCCGGCCTCACGTACGGTCGTACTGCACAATGGCGGGCGTCTAGAAGACTTCTTGATTCGCTACCCAGCCGATCGGATCACGAGCGTAGGTACTGCGGAGATGGGACTGCGAGCCAAAGCTTATCCCAAGGGAGTTGAGCTTCCCGTAGAAATGGCGAGTGAGAGCGTGCTAGTTGAGCATTTCAAACTACGGGATGACCAAGGTGACGTGATTGGTGTGGCCGCTAGGCATACCAGCATCATAGAGGACGAAGCGACCACGATTTGGGCTCTGACGATTCCGAGCCGAGGTACGATGCATCTGCTTGGCGTGGCCGAGCCCGGGACGCTCGAGCGTGAGCTCGCAACTGCCGGCTGGATCTACGGTCAGGCGTGGAGCGGAGGAATCGACCTGAGCATAGGTTTCGAACAGGCCGGTTCTAATCGTATCATCGGCGGCAGTCACGAATTCGCCGATCTGGTCGGCACGTATGCGGAGAACTGGTTGATCAACGGCGTGGGCCGGGCTGGTGACCTGCGCGGTACGATCACGCTGCAGACGATTGCGCAGAGCGGCGAATGAAATACGTACTCATTACAGTTTTCTTTGGGTTCCTACTCGGCTTCGCGCTGGCACTTGTTGGGCTCTACTACAATCCCATCATTGCGGATTCGGGTGTCATTACCGGGGTGAACGCGCGTACGTTCACTTATCAATCGCCGTTTACAGAGGGGCTCGCCGTAACCCACAGCGGCCGATCCAGGTTGCCGCTACGGCCAACAGCGATTCCAGAGCTATGGGAGAACACGATCAGGAATTCTCTGTTGAGCCTCGTTGTGTTGTACGACGAAGAGAACGTGCCGGTAGGCATTGCGAGCCGCGTCAGCCAGCTCTCAGATAGTACCGAGTTGCTGACCCGAGGTGTTCTGATCGACGACGATTGGCTCGTGTCGATCCCGGGTGAGGGCTCGTTCTTTATTGAGGCCGACAGCAATCTGTGGCCGTTTCTGAAAGAGACGCTCATTCCGGTCTGGTATCTTGATCGGCCCTGGCAGGGACCAAAGCACTATCGCCCCACGGCTGGGCCGGGGGATGAGGGCACGGCGACAGTGTCCGGCGTGACGGGAAGTTTCGCGAATCGTAAAGGTACGGCCGTCGAGATTTATCATATCTCCGACTTCAACCGGACAACGGGCCCCGGGAGAGTAGACGCTCAACTGTACTTGCATCTGCCCGAGGTAGTGACCAGCCTGGCCGCAGAGTAGCTCAGTCAGCGGTGCTAAATGAAGTCGCCCAGGCTCATGGCCGAGTCTGCTAGTTGCTCCGGATCTATAACGGCTTCGGCGGCGATAAGTCGCTTACCGAACAGGAAATCTCTTGGCGAGTTCACGGCATCCACGGCGATAAGCCTTCCGGCCCGCAGATAGCACGCCGAAAAACTGTTGTCATCGGGGTTGCCTCTGATGACGACTTGATCATGGTCCTCGGAGAGCCCGGCGATCTGTAACTTCAGGTCAAATTGATCGGACCAGAACCACGGCACCTGCGCGTAGGGCCGAGACTCACCGAGCAAACTCAATGCCGCAGTCTTCGCTTGCTCGACCGCGTTGTGTATGGACTCCAGCCGAATCCGGCGGCCCGCGAACGGATTCGGGTGATTGGTGCAATCGCCTGCCGCGACGATATTCGGATCCTCGGTTCGCGCATGGTCATCGACGCGTATGCCGTTGTCGCAGATCAGGCCCGACTCCTCCGCCAGACCGATCTCAGGCACGATTCCGATACCAACGACGACAAGGTCGCAGGAGAAGCGCTGGCCCGCGGTCGTCTCTACCGCGGTGACGCTGCCATGTCCGTGGAACGCTGCGACGCCTGTGTTGCAGTGGATCTTCACACCAGCCTTGGTGTGATAGTCGAGATAGAACTGCGATACCTCGGGACAGACCACACGGGCCATCACGCGATCGACCGCCTCGAGTACCGTCACATCGACCCCTAGCGCGACCGCGACAGAGGCGACCTCGAGCCCGATATAGCCTGCGCCCACCGTCACCAGTTTCTTGCCTGGCTCAAGCTTAGCCCTGATGGAATCTGCGTCGGCGATGGTACGAACGTAGTGAATCCCGGCGAGACCGGATCCGGGGAGAGTGAGATGCCTGACACGACTGCCGGTTGCGAGTATCAGTCCGTCGTAGTCGAGCGCTCGGCCGTCTCCAAGTATCACTCGGCGGGCCGAAGGTTCCAGGCGTTCCACCCGAAGACCTAGCTCCAGGGCGACGTCTCGATCTGTGTAGAATCGTGCCGGTCGCAGATAGAGTCGCTCGGTTTCGAGCTCACCGGCTAGATACCTTTTCGACAGCGGTGGCCGTTGATAAGGTACATAGCGTTCTTCGCCGATCAGGGTAATGTGGCCGTTGAATTTTTTCTGACGCAGCGTCTGGACCGCCTGCGCGGCCGCCTGGCCGCCGCCGATGATGATGAAACGCTTGGTCATAAATTTGCTGTATCGTTGCTCTTGACGAGACTGGATGGTACCTGCTTGGACAGCGGATGGCTTACTGGAGAGGACGACCAAGGCATTGACCCGCGCGATAAGAATAAACGAGTTTGGCGGACCCGAGAAACTTGAATTGATAAAGATAGAGCTCGGCGATCCGGGGCCGGGGCAGGCCCGAGTAGACCACACAGCCATCGGCATCAATTTTATCGATACCTACTTCCGTTCCGGGCTCTATCCGATCACGCTCCCGAGTGGCCTCGGCGGTGAAGCAGCCGGTACGGTCGTCGCTGTTGGCGAGGGCGTCGAGCACGTAGTCCCCGGAGACCGAGTGGCCTATGCAGCGCCACCGCCGGCACAGTCCTACTCCGAGAGCTGCGTCATGGACGCCAAGTGGTTGCTGAAACTGCCTGAGGACATCGCGGATGATACAGCGGCGGCGATGACGCTCAAGGGTCTGACAGCGTGGTATTTGCTCAGGCGCAGCTACGAAGTTCAGCCTGGAGATTGGGTGTTGCTCTACGCAGCTGCGGGCGGTGTCGGGCTCATCGCCGGACAATGGGCCAAACATCTCGGCGCCAGGGTCATCGGTGTCGTGAGTACGGAAGAGAAGCGACAGCTCGCTCTCGATCACGGTTGCGAGCATGTGCTCTTGGCCGACAACGACATCGTAGGGGAAGTCCGAGAACTCACGAACGGCAACGGTGTGCCGGTGGTTTACGACCCCGTCGGCAAGGACACGCTCTACACCTCGCTGGACTGCCTGCGTCCGCGGGGACTGCTGATCAGTTTCGGCAACGCTTCCGGTGCTGTTGATTGTCTGCCGTTGCTCGAACTCGCGAAACGCGGCTCGCTGTACGTTACCCGGCCCGTGCTGTGGAACTACATAACCAATCGCGAGGAGCTTGAGCAGGCCAGTCGTGAGTTGTTCGAGCTCGTCAGCAACGGGCGACTCCGAATCGAAATCGGCCAACGTTTCGCTCTGGCCGATGCCGCGGACGCGCACCGGGCGCTAGAAGCGAGACGCACAAAAGGATCAACGATACTCGTGCCTTGATGCTCGCTGCGCGTCATTGAAGACGCGTTTCCACTATCTTCGGCCGGTTAAGCGACTGGGCTCCTGCGGCCGGCAACGTTAAATTGATTCTTTAAGAAATAGCGGAAGCCGTCAGGGAGAAGGGCCGTGCTGCGGCAACGACATAAGGCGACATTGGCTGCGCCGATCACCGAGGTGTTCTCGGCTCTCATACAAATGCTCGCAAGAAGCCGCTGGGCTTCCGACCGGCGGTTGGCCGGGCCGGCTCGCCTGCCCCCGGTGGGGCACACCTATGTTCAACGTCACGGTGCGGTTACTCGACGCGGTCGCGTTGTCGAGTGTCTTCGGCCCGTGACGCTGACCTTGTACGAAAGCCTGTTCGATCCGCCGTGTCGTGTCCGGCTCCGTCTGCGGTGGCGACTCGAGCCTCTGGATACGGGATCGTTGGTTTTATTGGATGCACGGTACGAGCTCAACGGCCCGGCGTACCTCAATCGGCGCCATTGGCGCACCGAGATCCATGCTCACTGCGGCAAACTTTTAAAAGCGTTGGCTGCGCGGTTGACCGACGGCCCGCATCGGTCTTACGGCGCCGACAGCGGCCAGAAGATCGGCAGCAACAGCATCACGGTTACGAATACCAACGCGGTTAATGGCAGCCCGATCTTCAAGTAGTCGGCGAAGCGGTAACCGCCCGGGCCCATGACGAGAATATTCGCGGGGTGTGAGATCGGACTCGTGAAACTAGCCGAGGCCGCCATGGCTACTGCCATCATCGCTGTGTGCGGCGCGACGCCGAGATCGGCGCTGGCTGAGAGCACGATGGGTGACATCAGTACGACCAGCGCGGCCGTCGGAATGATCATCGTGCCGGCCGCCGTAATCAAGTAAAGCCCGCCGATCACCCACCACGGCCCCAGCGGCCCGAGCACGTTCATCGTTTGGTTGGCCAGCAATTCTGCCGCGCCGGTCTGTTGCATCGCTGTGCCGAGCGGCAACATGCCAGCGATCAAAAAGATCGCTCGCCAGTCGATCGCCCGATACGCCTCGTCCATACTCAAGCAGCGAGTCAGGATCATGAGCGTCGCCCCGATGATTGCGGCGATATAAATTGGCAGCCAGCCTGTCAGTACCGAGAAGATAACCGCGAACAAGATGCCGGCTGCAAGCGGCGCTTTTTCGGTATCGATGGATCTCTGCGTTACCGGAGTGAGCACCAGGAACTCGGGATCGCGTTCGAGTACAGCAAGTTGCTGCCTTGGGCCAAGCAATAACAACGCATCGCCGAATTGCAGCAGCAGTTGATCGAGGTTGGTTCGAATTGCCTCGCCCTTACGCCACACGGCCACAAGCTCCAACCCGTATTTTTCGCGGAAGCTGAATTCGGATAACGGCTGACCCGCGAGGCGCGAGCGGGGGTCTAGCGTAGCCTCGAGCAAGCTCAACCGGTCTGATTCGAACGCATTCAGATTCGGTTGGGCGCCTTGTTGTATTTCAAGCTCCTGGAGGCCGCGCAAGACATCGAGATCCTCCTCCCGGCCCTGGATTAATAACAGATCCCCACCCTTCAGAGATTGATCGGGTTCGGGCATGATCTTGAGTTCACCCTCGCGAAACAACGCCAGCAGGCGGAAGTCGAACGCGTCACCAAGCCGGTTACGCATCAGCGTGTCGCCCGCGAGCTGGGATTCACGAGGTACTCGGACCACGAAGATTCTCTCCTGCAGTCGATAGACTTCGCTGACTTGTTGTTCCTCGACTTCACGGCAGTCTGAGAATTCGGGCGAGCGCTCCAGTTCTTCTACCGTGTCGGGAGTCGCCTGGAGCAGGAGAACGTCGCCGCCGCGCAGAGGCACATGTGCAAGGTTCACGCGGCGGACGAGTTCCCCGCGACGAATAGCCAGGACATTAGCGCCGTACCGCTCTCTAAATTCAGAGTGGTGTAGCAATTCGGCAACGAGCGGAGAATTCTCCTCCACCGTAACCTCAATCAGTTTGACTCGACCTGCCATCAAGCCTTGCAGCACGGGCGCCTCGCGTTCGATGACCAACTCGCTCCATCGCTGGAACTCACGGAATCGATCGAGCCGTCCTTGAATCAGAAGTTTGTCGTCACCTTGTAGTACCGTCTGACGAGAGGGCATCAACTCTGTCTCGCCGCTGCGCACCAACGCGAGAACTATGAGGCCGGTTGCGACGCCGATTCGGCTTTGACCGAGAGTCTTGCCGACGAGTATGGACTCTGCCGGTACGCGCATCTCGAAGGCGCGAGACTGCAGCCCGTACTGGGTGCGGAGATTTCTCTGGCTACGTCGCTGAATCTCCTCCTCGGGTTTTTTGCGCGGCAACATGTGTCTGCCGACCAACGCAACGAAGAGTGTGCCGACGACAAGAACGGCGCCGCCGATCGGCGTGAAGTCGAACAGACCGAATGGCGTATAACCCGCCGCTTCCAAGGAACCACTGATTAGCAGATTTGGCGGGGTGCCGATCATCGTGGTCAGGCCGCCGAGTAGGCTACCGTAGGCCAGCGGCATGAGTAATCGAGATGCTGGGATCCGGGTGCGTCGCGCAACGTCGATCACAACTGGCAACATCAGGGCGGCGACGCCGATGTTGTTCATGAAGGCCGAGAGTAGCCCAGCGGTCAGCATGATGACGACGATCATGCGACCTTCTGTTTGTCCGGCAAGACGCAGTACCGTATGGCCTATGACGTTTGCGATACCGGTTCGGGTCAGGCCGTCGCTGAGGATAAACATCGCCCACACAGCAACTACGGCTGGGTTGGAAAATCCCGCTACGGCCTCCGGCGGTGTCACCAAGCCGGTCATGACAAGGGTTCCGAGCACCATCAGTGCGACGAGATCCATCCGGATTTTTTCGCTGACAAACAATACCAGCGACACGACCAGGATGGCGAGAACGAGGCCGATTTGAATCGTCAAGATAGGCTCGGTTAGAAATCTCCCGACTCACCCGTCGAAGAGAGAGCACCAGGATACAGTTAAGTCCTCAGCCGGAATTCTAAACGACCTGATTGCCGGAATGCTATCCCATGGGCCGCCGCTGCCGTGGTTCACGTTCTCGGCAACGCCCGCGCGAGGCCCCGAGCTTTAGAGGCTGAACTTCGGAAATGTCGGTAACGGCGAAAAAATACGTTCAAAGCGCCTAAATGGTAGTTCCGTCACGTTGCCGGAAGACCAAAACGTGATCTGAATCACGAGTGGTTCTTCGCCAGCCTTCATATACTCGAAGTCGCTACTAAACGATCGTCGATACTTTTAGCCCTCACAAACTCGGAGTGCTGACGGGAAAATGCAATGCTAGCCAGTCGTGTCCATCGAGTTCGACCTGTCGCGAGCCTACAGGAATTTTTCCGCGATTCCGTCGATCAGGCCATGCACCGACAAGGTTTGAGGGCGGACGACCACACGGCCTACTATGTTGTCAATCTTCTGACGCTCTTCGCGCGGTCCGATGCGCTGTATGAAGAGACTCAGGCCGGCCTCGGCCTTAAGCCATTGGCACTCATGCTCGCGGAAGCAGCGGAGACGTTCAACTCCCAGGAACGCGTTTTCGTATTACAACGGGTAGGCGATGTCTCATTATTTCTTGCAGGTTTTTTTTCAGAAAGTCTGGCGAAACGCCTCGTTGATGTTGACTACTATATTCATATGGGCGGCGGTGCGTATGACTCGCTATCCGTACAGGTTCGCGGCACGCCCAGGGGCCAGGCCTTCGGTCCGGTCTTCTCAGAACTCGCGCGCAACTTCAAATGCTTTGTCGACGTACTGAATGATGTCAGAAATCAGGCGCGAGTAAATGACGATCAGGATATCTTGCGGCTGTACGAGACGTGGTTGCGCACCGGTAGTAAGCACGCAGAGCGCCTTCTGCGTAGGCTAGGTATTGAACCCAACAACAACGTAGACACACGCTCCCGACACTGATAGGCCATGGTCCTCGGTCAGTTACAGTCTCTGTTAACCGACATCTATGCATTGGAAATGTCATACGATATAAATGACTTTTTGATTACCGATGCACAACTCGCCAGCAAGTTGGATGTGGGAGGCCGTCAGGTCGATGAGAAGCTTTTGATTGCTGAACAAGCGGGCGCCGCGTCGGTATCTCTCTATCTTGAGCAAGGCCTGATGGATCGACTCCGCGATAACAACCCGGCGTATCGGTTGAGTACAGATAACCTGAAGGATTTCTGGACGGCGCTGGAAGGTGTTAGTCATTTTACCTACTACGCGTGGAATGCGATGGTGGAGAAGTCTGTAACGCTCTTGGAGATGGAGCTTCAAGCGGAGGTGGATAAATTCATCGGTACGACTCTGTTACTGCAGCGACAGGGCGAATCGCCACCGTCGAATCTCCACCAGTGGTTATTCGGGTTGCCTCGTTTTGACGCACGGCTCGCCGCCGATGAGTTGACGCGCTATCAAGACGCGAATCACTATGCTGCCAAGTACTGCCTGAAGCTCGTGCCGCAACTCTCGCGATGGACTGCCGGCAGCGATCTGAACAAGGAGTTGTGCCGGTTCTATCGGCTTACACAGCCGGCGAAGATACGTCACATCGAGGCCGCCTGAGCCTAACGACGTCATTGACGAATAATCTGCGTAGCAGTTGGATACAGCTCTCCCCACCGTCGGCGTGAAGCAGTAGCGCCCTACGTCCTTGCAGAAGTCTCAACGCTCGCTCGCGCACTCTCGCAACGCAGAGCCTGCAAGGCGATACACAGTCCACCCCGCCATCGGTGCGGCACCGAGTTTTTCGTAGAAGCGGATCGCCGGTTCGTTCCAATCCAAGACGGCCCACTCGATTCGGGCACAGTCGCGCTCGACTGCCAGGTCAGCGAGATAACGCAGCAGTGCCTTGCCAATGCCCCGACCCCTCACGTTTGGTCTTACAAACAGATCCTCCAGATGAAGACCCGGCCTTGCTAAGAACGTTGAGAACGTATGAAAGAATAACGCGAACCCGGCGGGGGATCCGTCATATTCAGCAATGACCGCTTCGGCCGTGGGCCGTATTCCAAATAGGTACCGTTGCAGTAGCGCCTCAGTCGCAACGACCTCGTCAGATAGGTGCTCGTAGTCGGCGAGCTCCTCGATGAATTCACGAATGACGCCAATGTCCCGTTCTTCTGCGGGGCGCAACGAGATTCGCGTGGTCGAGTCGCCTGGTTCTGCCATCATGGATTCTAGAGGCCTACTTCTCTTGATGGACGCTTGCTTCTGGCCCGGACAGAGGCTTAGATCTGGTCGATGAAGTCTCTCATCTGTGCGCGCGCAGAGGCATCCGGTAGACGGCCGAACGCTGTCTGCGCGTTCTCCTCCATGTGGCGCGGATTGCTGGTCTCTGTTAGAACGCAAGTGATCGCGGGATGCGCCAGGATGTACTTCAACGAGAACTGCGCCCAACTCATACAGTCGAATTCGGCAGCCCACTCGGGCACTGGTTGTCCCTCAAGCCGTTCGAAATAAGCGCCGTTCATGAATGGCCGGTTGATAAGTACGGCGAATCCCTGGTCGGCAGCCATCGGCAGCAACCGTTCCTCCGCTCGTCGTTCCGTGATCGAGTAATTCATCTGTACGAAATCCGGGGTCTCGCGTTGCAGGAAGTCCTCGAGTTGTTCGTACAGTCCGTATTGTGAGACCGTCACGCCGATATAACGTGCGCTTCCTTCGGCCTTCCAGTCCTGGAGACTCGGCCAGTGCACGTCGAGGTCCCTCAAGCTCATTATCTGTACGAGGTCGATGGTCTCGCGGTTATAGAGTCGCTGTGTGTCACGAAACTGCTCGATGCCGGCTTGTTTGCCGGTTCGACGGATTTTGGAGGTGACGAACAGGCTGTCGCGCAGGTCCGGTTCGCTCGCGACTCGACCGAATCCAGCGTCATTCTCCGGATTCCTCGGCCAGGTATCGACCACGCTGCCGCCGTTAGCGACGAGCGCCCTTAGTACCGCCGCGAGCGCTTCGGTTCCGTCGCTGGAGATCTGTGAGACGACCTTACTCGAGCCCAGCCCGACCACGGGCAGCATCTCGCCGCTGCTCGGAATTGCGCGCACGGGCATCTGCTCCTGAGCAAGCGACCGCGCCGGTCCGAGACCGGCAACTCCGATGGCCGACAGCATGGCTAAGACGTCCCGCCGAGTCGTTGAGGTGACATTCGTCATTGTCTGTCTCCGGCGCGAAGTGTTGCGATTACCCAAGCATATCATTCTAACGAGAGGCGTAGCTTCCGCGCTGGGCTAGGTCTCTTCGGAGCTAAGAAACAGTTGGTACGCCGGGTTTTCGGTCTCGTCCCAGTAAGCATAACCTAGGCTGTCCAGGTGCTTCGACAGATCGTCTCGATCGCCCTCGGGCACTTGAATACCTGCGAGAACGCGGCCGTAGTCGGCGCCGTGATTGCGGTAATGAAACAGACTAATATTCCAACGGTCGCCAATAGCCTCGAGAAATTTTAGCAGCGCGCCCGGCCGTTCTGGGAACTCGAACCGATACAGAACTTCGTCTTTGAGCGTTGAGACTCGACCACCTACCATGTGCCGAACGTGGAGTTTCGCAAGTTCGTTGTCAGTCAAATCGGAGACAGCGTAACCCTTGTCCGTCAGGTCACTGATAAGCGTCTCGGCTTCATCTAAACCATGGCTCAAGCTGACGCCGGCGAAAATACGTGCCGACTCCCCGGCTCCATAGCGGTAGTTGAATTCCGTAACATTACGAGCCCCTAGTGCCTCACAGAAACCGAGAAACGCACCGGGACGCTCCGGGAGCTCGACCGCGATCAGCGCTTCTCGATGTTCGCCCACTTCGGCACGTTCGGAGATGTGCCGCAGACGGTCGAAGTTGATATTGGCACCGCAGTTTAGCGTGACGAACGTTTGTTCCCGGCTACGCTTTGTCTCGACATAGCGCTTCAGTCCGGCGACGGCAAGCGCACCGGCCGGTTCTAGGACTACACGGCTGTCTTCGAATACGTCCTTAATGGCCGCGCAGATCGCGTCCGTATCGACCAGGACGATCTCATCTACGACTTCGAGCGCGACATGAAACGTCTCTTCGCTGACACGTCTTACAGCGACACCGTCGGCGAAGATACCGGCATGATCGAGTGTCGTTACCTCACCCGCGCGGAACGACTCATACATACTGGCGCAATCGACCGGCTCGACGCCGATAATCTTTACTTCCGGATGATGATGCTTGATATAGGAGCCAATTCCGGCAATCAAACCACCTCCTCCGATCGGCACAAAGATTGCCTCGGGTAATTCGTCAAGTTGCTTGAGCAACTCGACCGCGATGGTGCCTTGTCCGGCGATTACGTCGGGGTCGCTGAACGGATGGACTATGGTCAGATCTTGTTGTTGTGCCAGTTCGATCGCGTAGGCGTTGGCGTCGTCATAGGTGTCGCCCTTGAGTATTACTTCACCTCCCAATGCTTCCACAGCCTCAATCTTTATCGATTGAGTCATGGCGGGCATCACAATGACTGCACGAATTCCGTATTTCTGTGCGGCCAGGGCGACGCCTTGAGCGTGGTTTCCCGCAGAACTACAGATAACCCCTTTTTCGCGCGCCGAGCTCGAAAGATGCGCAATCTTGTTGTAGGCGCCTCGTACCTTAAACGAGAAGCTCGGTTGTTGATCCTCGCGTTTGAACAATACCGTGTTGCCCAATCGCTTCGACAGCCGTGGTGCTGGATCCAACGGTGATTCGATAGCCACGTCGTACACGCGGGCATGTCGAATCCGTTCCGCGTATGCGGACGCCAGAGGTCGTGTATCGGTCTCTTTCATCAGCGGCTGTGGTGCGTCGTTTACGTTTCGTGCGAGATTACCCCATTTGGGCCCCCGTCTGATCGGCGCCGGGTTGACTATCAGCGGTTCGTAGCAACCTGAAGATTCAGTCGACGGCTTGTAACAGGTCTGCCATCGTGCGCGTCAATTGCTCGAATTTGTAGGTGGAAATCTGATACCTCCAGCCTTGGACGCGTTCGTTGATTGCCGCGGCTTCGGCCGCGGCGGCGACTCGCGTCTCTTCGGACTCCGGCGGTAGCATGGGGTCAACCGTTGCCGCGAAGCTAACCCACGCCCCCTGATCGCGTTCCAGCGACCGTGCGGTTATCACCAGGCCGTCGAAAGTGCGAAATTCAGTGACGATGATCTCTTCGGTCGTATCGCCTAAGCGCTCGACGTCATCCAACGTCACGCGCTCGAGAACGTTACCCAGGACATTAGCGATACTGTCGTAACGCAGTTTGCGTTCTTCCGGAATAGTCTCGACCGTGAAGTTGGACTGCCCGCGGACCTCCTTGGAGACGACCAATGTCTCGCCCTCCGGACGGGTCACCGCCACCTGCTGAATGCGCTCGCCATCGATGTCAACGATCGCTGCATCGAGCCAATCGGTGGCCGAAGTGCCGAGCTCGGGGTCTCTGTTGATCAGATAGGATTGGTCTTCATTCTGGCGGCGGACGTAGCGTCGATAATCGCCCGCAGCATCGCCGACGATAATCTCGAAAGGTGCCGTTGATCCGATGAGCCTGATGGCGATTCCTCCGGCAGTGTCGGTTGTGACCGCTTCGACGCCCAAACGATCGTAAAGGGTCGAATCGGCGGTCTTCGCTTCCAGGATCTGCGTCTCGGCCAGACTGAGCAGTGTATGGCGGACCTTGCGCAGATCGGCGGGATACCCGTCCCGCTCCAGAACCGTCCATCCGGACACATCACGCTCAAGCGTAACGACAGGTTCCTCCCCACGCCCTACGAGCTCCATGCGTACGATGTCGTCGAGTGACTCCAGCAATCCCGGTAGGAACATTTCGCCGCTTTGTGCTTGAGGTTGCTGTTGCCACTGTCCAATCGCGGCCAGTATTGCCAGGACGACGAGAGCACCGACCAGCCATGACACTGTTCGATGATTCATGTCGTTGTCTCTACCTTGCGGCGGCGATAGGCAACGAAAATCAATGCAACGACGGTGAGCAATATTGGAACGAGACCGATGTTAATGATCTTTAACATCGCACCGAGTCGTTCGATGTTCAAGTCCAGGTTTCTCTGTACGGCTCTAAGTTCCTGCCGGATGCGAACTTGCTGATCCAAGAAGCGTTCGATCTCGGTCTGCTGCTCTTCGCTCATGAACAATGATCCGCCGTCGGTTCGAGCGGTCTGTAGCTCTCCCAATCTCTGCTCTGTGTCAGCGAGTTCGGCTTGCAGTTGTTCTTCGGTCTGCCGAAATTCAGCCTCGGCGATGCGGCGCAGATTGTCGACCCGCGTGAACGGCCGAGAAAAGCTGGCGCGCGCACGAATACCGATCAGTGCAGCACTACCGGACAGGTTGTCCAGTGAGTTGATGACAAAATCAGCATTGTTGGCGAACGCCGTCACAAGCTGTTGGCCGAGAAAACTTTGTCTTTGTACCCACATTCGATCGCTCAGGATGTCGACATCACCGACCAGGATGATGTTGGCCGAATCGGTCGATGTCAGATGATTCGTCGTAGCTGAGTCGTCTTGGGGTTCGGTTGCTTCATCCTCAGACTCCTCGACCGTAGCCGGTGGGCCGTCCGGAAACGCAGTCGTGAGCGGGCCTTCCAGACGGGCTGCCAGCACGTAGGTTTCACCGCTGGGCGCAAAGCCATTCAGCAGTGCGCTAGGGTCGGACAAGAACTGGAACTGAATAGTCGGCAACGTTCCGGCAGACGTGCTCGAGGTCAGTAGCGGCACCAGTGTCACGTCGCTGTCCTCAGCGAGCGTGAAATGTCCGGCGGTGCCGATGTTGATCGAGTCGAGCCCCGCAGTGACGATGTCCTCGCTGTTCATGGCAAGCCCGTCCAGGCCGATCAGCCCGAGGTGGCGAATGGGCCGCAAGCCGAAGCCGGCATTGACACTCAGCGCGTAACGATCATCGACGACGACGACCTCAGGGGAGTATTCGATACCCCAAGCTCTGAACAGCGGCCCCAGATCGGATGCGCTGCCCGCGGCCATCATCGCCGGATCGGTCGTCGTCATTTCGACCTCAGCGAACGGATCCACAAAGATCAGTGCCCGGCCGCCACCGAGAATGAACTGGTCGATAGCATAGAGCGTCGTCTCGTCCAGACCCCTCGGATGGACGATCCATAGCACGCCAATATCGTCATCTATCCTCTCGGCGCCTGGTGTCAACTCGCGTACGTCAAAGAACTGCCGCGTCTGAGTGGTGATTACCCACGGCTCCGTGAACTGTTGCGTCTGAGGATCGAAACCTGCGTTCATTCGGGCGCCCGCCAGCAAACCCACGACTGTCTTGTCGAGGTTGGCGAGATTGTAAATTAGTTTCGCAAGATCATACTCGAGGAAGGTTTCCTTATCGGGCTGCAAAAAAGCGATCGTATCTTCGTCGCCGACACTGTTGGTTCCGGCGATACCGAAATAGATAGACTGGCCTAATGCACCCAGGCTGATCGATTCGAGTCCGAACTGTGCCGCCCGATCCTCGTCTTCGGAGAATGGTACGGGGTCTATTACGTGTACGATAAGTCCGCCTTCGGCGACCCGCGCGAATTCCTCCAATGTCTCCCGGACTCGTGTCGCGTAGCTTCTCAGAAAAGGTACATTCGCCGTTTCTTGATCGGAGAAAAAGAAATAGAGGTTTATCGGCTCGTCGATTGTCTCGAGCAGTTCTTTAGTCCCTGCAGAGATCGTATAGAGGTCGTTCTCAGTAAGATCGATACGCATCCCCCTGAGCAGAGTATTGCTCGCGATCAATGCGGCGACGAACGTGAGACCTAGCAGACCCAATGACGCCAGTCCAACCCTTCGTTGCTGTTGTGTGGTCACGGGCGTCTCAATCCGCTTTCTTTAGTTGTAGAACGATCGTATTGGCGTAAAGCATCACGCTGATCAATAAGGCGAAGTAAACCAGATCCCGAAGGTCGATGACGCCCTTACTGATGCTCGCGAAGTGCGTCAGGAAGCTCAGGCTTGCGACAACGTCCACCAAAACCTGTGGAGCCCAGGCGGAGAACACCTCTAGAACGAGAGGGAATCCGGCGAGCAATAACAGAAAGCAAGCGACTACCGCGAGGATAAACGCAATGACCTGGTTTTTCGTCGTCGCTGATATACACGAACCGACTGCAAGAAAGCCGCCCGCCATCAGCAAGCTGCCGATATAAGCGGCGACGATAACGCCGTTATCCGGATTGCCCAGGTAGTTGACGGTGATCCAGATAGGGAACGTTAGGGCGAGCGCAAGTCCCGTAAACGTCCAGGCCGCGAGGAATTTACCGACGACGGCTTGCCAGAGTTCCACGGGGAGCGTCATCAGCAGCTCGATGCTGCCGGATCGACGCTCTTCAGACCAAAGACGCATGCTCAACGAGGGAACCAGGAAGAGATAAAGCCAGGGGTGAAAATTAAAAAACGGCGCAAGGTCTGCCTGGCCGCGCTCGTAGAAATTGCCAAGATAAAAAGTAAAGGTACTCGTCAAGGCGAGGAAGATTACGATGAAGACATAGGCCACTGGCGTTAGGAAATAGCTCCGGAGTTCGCGGCGCATGATCGCGAGCATGATGTTCATGCGTTGGCTCCCCCCGTGATCGTGCGGAATACTTCATCCAAACGGCCCGATTCCTGGTGAATTTCGGAGAACTCCCAGCCCTTGGCGATTGCGAGCGCTGTAATGGCGCCCAACGGGTGTTGACCGTTCGCCGGGAAAGCGGTGAGGCGATCCGAGTTACTGTCCATCTCGATCGCGTCAACTTCGGCCAGGGACTCTATACCGCCGCGCACTTCGTCCAACTGCGAGCGGTCGACGAGTTTCACGGATACGGCGTTGTGGAAGCGTGAGCGCGCTTTAAGTTTCTCGGGTGTGTCGTCGACGAGAATTCGGCCGTGCGCGATGATGATCGCGCGGCTGCACACCGCATCGACTTCTTCGAGTAGATGAGTCGAGATCACGATAATCTTGCTCTGCGACATTTGATTGATGAGTTGACGCACCTCATATTTCTGATTCGGATCGAGGCCGTCAGTGGGCTCGTCCAGGATCAATACGTCGGGGTCGTGGAGAATAGCCTGGGCCAGACCGACGCGACGTTTATAGCCCTTAGAGAGCGTGTCGATGGTCTGCTCCAGAACGGGCTCCAGATGCAGGAGCCCATAGACTTCATCGAGGCGGCTCGTTCGAGTCGCGCCTTCGAGTCCTCTGATGTCGGCAATAAACTCGAGGAAGGAACGCGGCGACATCTCCGGATAGTTAGGTGCACCCTCGGGCAGATAACCGATCCGTCGCTTGGCGTCGATGCTTTGGGTATCGACGTCGAATCCACAGACCGTTGCACTGCCCGACGTCGCTGGTAGAAAGCCGGCGAGGATTCTCATCGTCGTAGTTTTGCCGGCTCCGTTAGGGCCGAGAAATCCCAGAACTTCGCCCGGCTCAACCTGAAAACTCAGATCATCAACCGCGAGTAGTGGCCCGAAGCGTTTGGTCAGGTTGTGGCAACTGATCATGACTATCCCGATCTTCTTGACTTGTCACATTCGGTGTCGTGCCAGGACGACATCAGTTCGGGGCGCAATGTCCCACAAGTAGGCAACCTGATCAAGCACTGTTCGGCGTGATCATGCGGTGTTCTGACACGAGATTCGGGCTAATCGCTCAGTAGGTTGCCATCCGCGTCCATGAGCTCGACGGGACCGAAGTTCAAGGCGCGGATGTCGGCTTCAATGAGGTCAAGATCGCCGACGACGACCCAGGTCAGCCGGTCCGGAGCGAGGAGCGCGCGCGCGACGTCATTGACTTCCGCGACATTCACAGCTGCCACAAGATCCGGATAACGTCGCCAGTAGTCTTTCGGCAACCCGAAGCGCACGATCTCGGCGATGTCGTTCATGACGGAGCGTGCGGTCTCCCAGCGACCGGGGAGCCTCAAGGTATCGCGTCTCTTGCTGGTATTGACTTCCTCGGCGGTCACTGGACGCGTGGATCTAATTTCACGGAATTCGCGGTCCAGCTCGAGCATTGATGCCGCTGTCCGGTCGGTTTGAACTGGCGCATAGATGAAGTATGGGCGTTGTTTCATCGTGTCGATGATGACGGAGCGGACGCCGTAGGACCA
>Ga0209987_10000081_pt1 | contig 41190 bp, 37 predicted proteins | sample N074metaG_FD_182134 | JGI IMG/M metagenome (GOLD analysis project Ga0209987, IMG submission 182134) | Deep subsurface microbial communities from Kermadec Trench to uncover new lineages of life (NeLLi) - N074 metaG (SPAdes) (version 2) | ecosystem: Environmental > Aquatic > Marine > Ocean trench...
TCACGGCTGCCACGAGATCCGGATAACGTTGCCAGTAGTCTTTCGGCAACCCGAAGCGCACGATCTCGGCGATGTCGTTCATGACGGAGCGTGCGGTCTCCCAGCGACCGGGGAGTCTCAAGGTATCGCGTCTCTTGCTGGTGTTGACTTCCTCGGCGGTCACTGGACGCGTGGTTCTGATCTCACGGAATTCGCGGTCCAGCTCGAGCATTGATGCCGCTGTCCGGTCGGTTTGAACTGGCGCATAGATGAAGTATGGGCGTTGTTTCATCGTGTCGATGATGACGGAGCGGACGCCGTAGGACCATGCTTTGTCTTCGCGTAAGTTCATATTGATACGCGACGTGAAGCTGCCGCCGAAGGTGAAATTCATCGCCTGGATCGCAAGCTCGCGCTGATCCGATTTAGGCGCCATCAGATGGCCCGCGATGATAAAGCTCTGTTCCGATCCGGGCCGGTCGATCAAGACCACCCTGGTGTGCTCCGGGAGCGCGACGGTGGAAATGGTTTTTTCTGGAATATCGCCCGGAGTCCAAGCGGCGAACAACGCTTCCAGATGAGGCGTGATCTTCGCCAGATTCGTGTCGCCCACGACGATCATGGTTGCATTATTCGGTTTGAACCAGGTCGCGTGAAAATCGACCAGGTCAGTACGCTGCAGCGCGGCGACGGAAGCCTCGGTTCCTGATCCGGTCATGGGCAGAGAATAGGCATGTCCTGGCCCATAGATCAGTGGCGGGAAGACTCGCAGCGCCATACTGATGGGGGACATTTTTTCGCGTTGGATCGCGGCGATATTCAATCGCTTTAGCCGCTCGAGCCCGGACTCAGGAAACGCCGGATGCAAAATCACGTCGCCGAAAATTTCCAACGACGGTTCAAGATTTTCCGTCAACGCCGATAGACTGATAAATGCATAATCCAGATTGGCTCCAATTCGCAGGTCCGCGCCAAGCTCGGCCAGCTCCTCACTGATCTGCAGCGCATCCCGGCTGACGGTGCCTTCCTCCAGCATATCCAGCGTTAGTCCGGCCGTGCCGGGCCGCGAGAATTGGTCCGCGGCGTAACCGGAATTCAACTGCAGGCTCAGGTGAATGACGGGTACCGCATCCCGGGTCGCGACGACTAGGCGCATGCCGTTTGACAGCTCGCCGGTCTCAAGCTCCGGAAACTCAGCCTGCGGGAACGACGCAGGATATGGCGGCTCCGAGCGGTCCGCATCCTCGGTCGTGGCGGTCAAGCTGTCGCTGAACGGATGGATTTCAAGCGTAAACGCTGGCTGGGAAAGCCACTTGCGCGCCGCGTCCCGAAGGTCATCAGGTCTGGCGGCATCCATGATGGCGAGCGAATCTTTGTAGGCATCGGGCCGGCCGCCGAACACCGCGCCCTCGATCAGTATGCTCGCCTTACCGCTGACCCGCTCGATGGCACGAATAAAACCTGCCCTGGTCTCGGTCACGACTCTGGCGAGTTCATCTCGGCTCGGGCCATCTTCGAGAAATCGCTCGACTTCCTCATCCAGCAGGCGCTCGACCTCGGCCAGGTCCTGACCCGGTTGGGCCGTCGCCCAGATCACGAAGCCGCCGGCAATCTCATCCGAACTCGCGAAAGCTCCGATATCCGTCGCAACCTGCTCATCGTAGACGAGTCGTTGATAGAATCGTGAGGTTCTTCCATTGCCGAGGATAGAGTCGACGAGTGCCAGCCATTCGGACTCGACATCGCCCCACTGGGGTATCGGCCAGGTCTTGTAGATGCGTGCCTGGGATACGCGTTCCTCCACGATCATACGGCGTTCCTGGGTGAGCGTCGGTATCCAGGTATCGAGCCGTGCCAGTGGCGGTCCGGGCGGTATATGGCCGAAGTAGAGCTCGGTTTTCTCTCTGGCGGTAGCGACGTCGATATCGCCCGCCAATACCAGCGTGGCGTTATTCGGACCGTAATAGGTTGCGAACCATTCCCGGACGTCCTCTAGACTCGCGGCGTTGAGATCCTCCATGGAGCCGATCGTCGACCACGAGTATGGATGTCCCACCGGAAACAGGTTTTCGGTGATGTAGTCGAAGGCCTTGCCGTACGGTTGGTTGTCGCTCTGACGCTTTTCATTCTGTACGACGCCACGTTGTTCATCGAGCCTGTCCTGATCGATAGCCCCCAACAGGTGGCCCATGCGATCTGACTCCATCCACAACGCAAGGTCCAGTGCTGTCGTCGGTACGGTCTGATAATAATTCGTCCGATCCGTATTCGTGGTGCCGTTCATATTCGTTGCACCAACTTCCTGGAACGGCCCGAAGTATTCATCGTTGTAATTTTCCGTGCCGTTGAACATCAGGTGTTCGAATAAATGTGCGAAGCCGGTCTTGCCCGGGCTCTCGTTTTTAGAGCCGACGTGGTACCAGAGATTGGTGGCGATGATCGGGGCCTTGCGGTCTTCATGAACGATTACCCGCAGCCCGTTGTCGAGCGTAAACTCCTCGAACGGTATGTCGAGATCGTCATCGCCTATGGCTAACTCCGAACTTCGTTCGATGGCATCAACGTCGTTGCCGCCTCCTTCGCAGCCTGCGATGGACGCCGCAACGACTGTCAGCGTGAAAAGAGCAACGGTCGATCGCTTCATGGTGTTCTCAATCCGGTCCGAGGTTGTAGAAGCCTTGCTGCAGCCGGCACTAGTTCCGCTCGATGCGGCGTGCCATGTATGGTTACGATTCATGATATTCGCCTGAACGCCGTTTACATAGGGGTTCACCGGGAATTTAGGTTGCTCGGCCGCCAAGATACTGGCGTCGCTGGCTGTGGAGATGGCATTGTGTAGCTCTCGGACGACGAGAACGCAGCTAGTGTCTAGGGGTATCAGATTACGCGGAGAATCGATGGGACCATTAGTGACGCTGCGCACGCTCTATCCCGCGCTGGAACCCTACGACCACGGCTATCTGCCGCTGGACGGCGAGCATGCGATCTACTACGAGCAGTGCGGCAACCCCGAAGGGAAGCCGGCTGTCTTCGTGCACGGCGGGCCTGGAGGCGGTGGCGACAAGGGCGCGCGGCGGTTTTTCGATCCACGGCGCTATCGAATCATCGTGTTCGATCAGCGCGGCGCGGGGCGCAGCCGTCCGAAAGCGTCGTTAACGGACAATACGACGAATCATCTCGTCGCCGATATGGAGCGCTTACGAGAGTCGTTGGGGATTACCCGCTGGCTGGTGTTCGGTGGCTCCTGGGGTAGCACGCTGTCATTGGCTTACGCCCAGGCGCATCCGGATGTGGTCAGCGAGTTGATATTGCGTGGAATCTTTCTGCTGCGTCGGAAAGAACTCACCTGGTTCTATCAACGCGGGGCCAGCGTACTGTTTCCCGACCAATGGGAGCGTTTTCTCGAACCCATCCCGGTCGACGAGCGCGAGGATCTGCTGGGCGCCTATCATCGGCGGCTTATCGGCGATGACGAGGACTCCAAGGTCGCCGCCGCGCGTGCCTGGTCGTACTGGGAAGGCGTGACCAGCCATTTGCTCCCGGATCCTGCGCACACCTTGCCGTTTGAGCAAGCCGATTTCGCAATAGCGCTGGCGCGAATCGAGACGCACTACTTCGTGAATGCGGGATTTTTCGAGCACGAGAGCCAACTACTCAACGGCGTGGATCGGATTCGCCTGATTCCCACCGTGATCGTACAAGGCCGCTATGACGTGGTCTGTCCGATGGAGACTGCCTGGGAACTTGCGAAACGCTGGCCGGAGGCGGATTTTCGGCTTGTCGACAATGCCGGCCATTCGGCCTATGAGCCCGGAATCACACACGAACTTATCACCGCAACGGACGGCTTCGTGACGTGAGTAAAATCTTGTTGGTCAACGCTACGCTCGTGAACGAGGGTCGAATCTTCGAGTCGGATATTTTGCTCGACGGCGACCGGATCGCGAGTATCGATACCGGTCTGTCCGCAGGCTCGGCGGACGAGGTGATCGATGTTCAGGGATGCCACGTGCTACCCGGTCTGATCGACGATCAAGTGCATCTGCGGGAACCGGGTCTCACGCACAAAGCGACGATTGCGAGCGAGTCACGCGCCGCCATCTGCGGTGGCGTGACGAGCTTCATGGAGATGCCCAACACCAGCCCGCCGACAACGGACCGCGCGGCGCTCGTGGACAAATATGCTCGCGCCGCCGGTCGTAGCTTCGCGAATTTCGCGTTCTATCTCGGCGCGACGAACGACAACCTCGAAGAGCTACAGCGAGTCACGTCTGCGGATGCTTGTGGCATCAAGATCTTTATGGGCGCGTCTACGGGCAACATGCTTGTGGACGATCACGATGTTCTGGAGAAAATTTTCGCGAATGCCGCATTGCTCGTCGCGACGCACTGTGAGGATTCGCCGACCATCCGGGCTAATGAAGAACGCTTCCGGAAGCGCTTCGGCGAGGATGTGCCTATCAGCGCACATCCCGAGATTCGCTCGGCGGAGGCATGCTACAAGTCCTCGTCATTCGCGGTGGAATTGGCGAAACGCCACGCGACCCGCCTCCACGTCCTGCACCTCACGACCGCGCGGGAGCTGGAACTATTCGACCCAGGCCCGGTCGAGACGAAGCACATCACCGCTGAAGTCTGTGTCCATCATCTGTGGTTTGACGAGTCTCGCTATGCCGATCAGGGCGCCCGCATCAAATGTAATCCCGCCATCAAGACGGCCGAGGATCGGGACGGGCTGATCCGTGGCGTGCAACAGGATCTGATCGATGTCATTGCGACCGATCACGCACCACATACCAGACAGGAGAAAGAGCAAACTTATTTCAAAGCGCCGGCGGGGTTACCTCTGATCCAACATTCCCTGCAGATGCTTCTGCAGCAATACCACGGCGGTGTATTCACGTTGGAGGAGATCGTCACCAAAGTCGCGCATAATCCCGCGCGCCTCTTTCGCGTCGTGGACCGAGGGTTCCTGCGCGAGGGTTACTATGCCGATCTGGTGGTCGTCGATCTGAGCCGGCCGTACGATGTTACGCCGGAGACGCTCCAGTATAAGTGCGGCTGGTCGCCGCTTGAGGGAGTGACATTCAGCTCCAGCATCGTGGTGACCGTCGTCAACGGCGCAGTCGTCTTCAAAGATGGCGTCATCCTCGATGAGCCTCGCGGCCGGGCGCTGGAGTTTCTGGCCGAGTAGGCTCCTGTGTAGAAAAAGGTGGGGGCCAGAGCCGGACATCCTTGACTCCGAATATTACCCAAAACTCCGTTTCGCGCCGGTCGCTATCCCCGGCCCCCGAAATACCTGCCAGCCAGGCCTGCGGTCACTAACGCGTTGGTTAGCCCCGCTTGTGGGCGAATGCGCCTGCCAGTCTCAGCGGTGGCATCACCGACTGCTGCAGATCGAACGCCAGATTTCCCTTGAAGTGACGACTTACCGTCTTCGCGAACGTGTCCATTTCTGACTTAAAGCGAGCGTCTTGTGCTCGGGCTTCAGCAGCCACTCGGGCACCGTCTACGGTGACCTCTTCCATGGCTGCGAGGGGAGCACTGACTAGGCCGAGGGCCAGGACCGCCAGAATGGTCGCAAGGTTCGCCGACGGGGCCGTTGGTCGTGGTCTGTACAACATCATGATCATCCTTGTCTGCCGAAATTCCGGAAAAAAATTGGGGTTGGAATCGGACTCTATGTCGTTACTAATGCAAAGGGCGTGCCAACTTTTTAAATCAATAAAAACAAGTTGTTATATAATTACTATGTCACGGAATACCGTAATATCACGGAATACCGTTGAAAATAATTACGGATTATCGTAAACTTCCTTTATGTTGATAGCCGATCGTTACCAATGGCTGTTCCGGAAGAGCCCGGCGTTGTCGGTGTCCTTGAATCAGGACGGTTACTTTCTCGATGCCAGTGACGCCTGGCTGACTCGTTTCGGTTACAGTCGGGACGAATTAACTGCTCTCCGTCCCCAGGATGTCAGCAGCCCCGAATCGGCGCGGAGTATCGTCGAGGCCTATATGCCGCTGCTGCGCCGCGTTGGACGTCTAACCGACGTGCCCGTCGAGCTGCTGACCAAGACCGGGGACGCCGTAGCGTGCCTGGCGAATGTGGTCGCGGAGCGCGAGGAGGACGGCGGTGACCATGTGCGTACGGTGGCCGTGTACACAGAGCTCGGCGCGGAGACGCACAATGAACAACATTACCGGGATATCTACCGGGACACGCCGGCTATGTTGCATACCGTCGATAGCCGCGGACGCATCGTGTACGTGAGCGATCGCTGGTTGACCAAGCTCGGTTACCGCAGAGAAGAAGTCATCGGTCGCAATATTACCGATTTCATGGCAGATGACTCGCGCAGGAGTCTGGACCAGCGCGCCCTCGTGGACATCATTGCTCAGGGTGAGTTGGACAACGCGCCGCGAAACTATCTGACCAAGGATGGCGAAAAAATCGAAGCGTTGGTGTCGGCGCGGGCCGATCGGGACGAGGACGGTCAAGTCACTACTTTGTATGTGGCCCTGAAAGATGTGACCAAGAGAAACCGTGCCGAAAGACAACTGCGGGCGGCGTTTGAGGAAAATGCGCGCCTGCGCGAAGAATTAGAGCGAGAGCGGGACTACCTCCGGGAGGAAGTTCAGGTGTCGATGAACTTCGGCCGCATCATCGGCGAGAGTCAGGCGCTGAAGAAGATGCTGGCGCGTCTGGAGGCCGTCGCTCAGACTTCGGCCAGCGTGTTGATCCAGGGCGAATCCGGCGTTGGCAAGGAGCTCGTCGCTCACGTTATCCACGCTCGTAGTCCTCGAGCGAACGGCCCGCTGGTCAAGGTCAACTGTGCCTCGATTCCGCACGAATTATTTGAAAGCGAGTTCTTCGGTCATGTGAAGGGAGCGTTTACCGGGGCGTACCGCGATCGGATCGGCCGTTTTCAGCTCGCCGACGGCGGCACCTTGTTTCTCGACGAGATCAGCGAGATTCCAATAGAGCTGCAGGGCAAACTGTTGCGGGTGCTGCAGGAGAGCCAATACGAGCGTGTTGGCGATGATACGACGCTCTCGGTGGATGTCAGAGTCGTCGCCGCAACGAATCGAGACTTGGAAGAACTTGTCGAACAAGGCGGATTTCGCGAGGATCTCTACTATCGGCTTAGCGTGTTCCCGATCGAAGTACCTCCGCTACGCGAGCGTGGTGAGGACATCGTGCAGCTGGCTAGCCACTTCCTGGAGAAGGCGTGCATTGACTTCGGCCACCGGCCACTGACGCTGTCGCGTCAACAGGTGGGTCTGCTAAGCAAGTACGACTGGCCTGGTAACGTCAGGGAGCTGAAAAATGTGATCGAGAGAGGGGTAATTTTATCGCAGGGGAAAGTACTTCGACTCGACCTCGCGATGGCGGACATCCTCAGGTCGTCGCGGCTCCGGGAAAGCAAACCGGATCGAGTCCAATCTCAACTTATGACCGAACAAGATCTCGTCGCGCTGCAAAAGGAGAACCTGCTCGCTGCGTTGAGTCTCTCCAATGGGCGAGTCTCGGGACCGGAAGGTGCAGCTCAGCTGATCGGGCTGAAGCCTTCGACCTTCACCGATCGGATGAAAAAGCTGGGCATCGGTAGGAAACGGGAGACTCGCTCGGCGACGGCATGACGTGGGACAGAGCGTCGAGCGCACAGTTACATAAGATTGCGCTGTCGATATCGTGGGGTTGCGATTGATTCCCAGAATTTGGTATAGTTTGTGTCACTAGAACGTTGATTGCTGCTCTAAGTAGCAAAAAAACGTCCCGCGAAAGCGGATCGATGACTGCTACCGACAATTCAAAGAAAAAAGGCTTTTAAATGCCCTATCTGGATCAGCGGTTTGAGGCCGCAATGGCTGCTCTCGTTGGCGAGGGCTCGGCTAAGGATCGACTTACTGCAGCCTACTCAGAACACTTGGAAGACCTGAAGAACGATGAGCTACCAGAAGCCATGCGGACAAGATTCGAAGATCTCCACAAGGCTTTGCATGCGGTGACGCCGATCGGCAGGGAGCCATGCATCAAGGCCACCATCCGCAAGATGTCGACGCGCCAGATTGGCAGCCACGCCAAAACCATCGTTTCACTCTATGCCGAACTGGTTTGCCACGGCGAGCGCACAAAGCTCGTGAGCGACGTTCGCGGCAAGCGCGACAAAGGGCCCAAATTTATCATCCAAGGCGTTAGTCCACTAGCTTAGCCAAGGCTACCCTGGCGGCCGCCGCCGCTCAGACTATCTGCTCAACAAGGGTGACCCGAGGCCCATCCAGGTAGACCAAGTGACTTCAACCGCTGCCCGGCGCGTCTGTCTCCTCGTGCCGTGATTTGGAGCACAATGACCAATGCGTCGGTTGTATGCCTTAATCCTCTGTAGTTATGCAGCCAGCGCGGCTGTTGCGCAGGAACTCCCCGAGCCGCTGCAGCGAATCCTGAGCGGTCATGCGCTTCCCGCTGATAGTCTGAGCCTACTGGTACAGGCCGTCGATGCAGACGTGCCCATCTTGAGCCATTTTCCGCAGGAGCCGCGTAATCCTGCGTCGACGATCAAACTCCTGACTACATGGGTGGCCCTCGATGAACTCGGGCCGACCTACACGTGGCCTACCGAGATCTATTTTCTCGGTGGTTGGGACGGGCAGAGCCTCGATGGCGACCTTGGCCTGAAGGGTTACGGGGATCCTTACCTCGTCACCGAAGAGTTCTGGAAGCTACTGAGTTCGTTGCGTAGAACCGGCCTGGAAGAGATCCGCGGCGATCTTGTCATCGATGCCAGTTATTTTGACGGCAACGGCGGGGATCCGGGCATCTTCGACGGTCAGCCGTTTCGAACCTACAACGTTCTGCCCGATGCGCTACTGGTCAACTTCAAGACAGTGCGATTTCATTTTGTCGAAGACTTTCTGGCTCAGGGCGTGCGCATCAGCGCTGATCCGTGGCTGAGTAACTTGAATATTCGCAATGAACTGCAACTGATCGACGGGCGCTGCCGGGGCTATCAGGCTGGAATCAGTTTCGATCTGCGCGACACTGTGAGCGGCAATACCGCAGTCTTCTCCGGGCAGTTTCCCGCCGCCTGCAGCCCTTATACGCTAACCCGCAGCGTGTTGCAGCACGATACTTATGTCCACGGCGTGTTCGTGACGCTGTGGCAGCAACTCGGCGGGCAGATCCACGGCGGCCTACGGCGTGACGTGATTCGCGACGACGCGGAGCCTGCGCTGACCTGGCACTCACGGCCGTTGGCCGAGGTGATCCGTAGCATCAATAAGTTCAGTAACAATGTCATGGCGCGACAGCTGTTGTATACGATGGCTGCTGAAAGTTTGGGGCCACCGGGGACCGAAGCAGGCGGTGTCGATGTCATCAAAACGTACCTGCAACAGCAAGACCTGAATCCGGGGTCGTTGGTCCTCGATAACGGGGCCGGGTTATCGCGCCGGACTCGTATCTCGGCGGCATTGCTCGCCGATGTCCTGTTGTTGGCGGTTCGAAGTCCTCACAGTCCGGAATACCTGGCTTCTCTGTCGCTCGGCGGTTTGGACGGCACGACGCAGGGGCGGTTCGGCGCCGCCGCGGTGCAAGGCAACCTGCACGTCAAGACCGGGCAACTCGATCACGTCTCGGCGCTGGCGGGTTACGTGCACGCTGCCAGCGGCAAAACCTACGTGGTTGTTGCGATGTTGAATGCGCCCGAGGTACACAGAGGTCCCGGCAAGGAGTTTCAGGACGCGTTGGTCCGCTGGGTGTACGCCCGGTTGTAACCCGGACGGCGCGTCGACGTGCTTGCGTCGCAGATCTGCAGACAGAATTTTTCTATAATCGGTCGCTAGTAGGGTGACTATTCCCGTAGGCAACAGGGGCGATTGCGTGACGAACCCGAGAGTCGTTCTGGCCGTTCTGCTGGCGTGCGGGCCCAACGACGCGTGGGTACAGACGGCGAGCGATCAGCAAGGCGAGATAGACTCCGCGTATCTCGTGGCGGACGAGCCAGCCCAGCTCAAAATCTCCGAGTTAGAATCGGCGCTTGGGAGCACGCGTGAGGAGCTGACGCGAAGCCAGGCCGAGAATCTGGCGGCGAGCGAACTCGCCCAGGTCAGGATCTCCGAGTTAGAATCGGCGCTTGGGAACACGCGTGAGGAGCTGACGCGAAGCCAGGCCGAGAATCTGGCGGCGAGCGAACTCGCCCAGGTCAGGATCTCCGAGTTAGAATCGGCGCTTGGGAACACGCGTGAGGAGCTGACCCGAGTTCAGGCCGCGCAGCAGACTGCCGAACTCCGGACGGAATCGTCAGAGCAACAGATCCAGGCGCGTGAGAATTCCTCTGCAGTGATTCTGGAGACGCTGACGCGCCTGAAGCGCGAGGTTGAAGTCTACGAGGCGCGCATGGAGGCTTATCGTGGCAGTCTCCCGATAGCATGGGTCGCCGCTGCGCTGGGTCTTACGCTGGTCGGAGGATTCCTCGCCGGTATGTGGTGGCTGGACTTCCTCAGCCGCAGGCGCCATGGCGGTTTCAGGGTCTACTGAGCGCTGCGGAACGTCGCTGTCGAACGAGCCAATCTCTGACTCTGAATCCCAGCAACACGATCAAGATGAAAGAGTAGATCAACGGCTCAGGCGTCGTGACCTTGACCTGCCAGAAGAAGTGGATCACCCCGAGGATTGCGATGATATAGACGCAGCGATGTAGTTTTATCCAACGCGTGCCGAGACGCCGCTGCATGGCGTTGGTCGAAGTGACGGCGAGCGGAATGAGAAGTAATAGTGCGGCTACGCCAATAGTGATATAGGGTCGTTGAGTGATATCGGCCAGCAGCAACGACCAGTTGAGACTCTGATCCAGGACGACGTACGTCACAGCGTGCAGCAGGATGTAGCCGAACACGGACAAGCCCAATGTGCGGCGCAAAGCGACCAGCCAGTTCAAGCCGGTCAGCCTTCTGAGCGGGGTAATCGTGAGTGTCAGCAGCAGCAGATTCAGCCCCGTTTTACCCAGCGTATGCAGCACTTCCTGAATGGGGTTCGCGCCGAGACTGCCGAACCCCGCGATTCGCGCCACCAGTATCAAGAAGGGTATAGAGCAGGCGAGAGCGACAAACGCTTTGAGTAGCGTGAGTGAGCGGCGCGTCATTGGGTTTGACGCGGGCTAATAGTTTGCGACGAGATCGAGACCGGTATAAAGGTGTGCGACCTCTTCCGCATAGCCGTTGAACATCAACGTCGGAACTCTTGAGGAGAATAGGCCACCGCCCAGCGGTCGTTCGGTGGCTTGACTCCAGCGCGGATGATCCACGTTGGGATTGACGTTGGAGTAGAAGCCGTACTCTCCGGCAATCGCCATGTTCCAGCTCGTAGCAGGTCGGGTTTCGGTAAAGCGAATGCCGACGATGGACTTGATGCTCTTAAAGCCATACTTCCACGGCACGATGAGTCGCAGTGGCGCGCCGTTCTGATTGGGCAGAACCTGTCCATAAAGACCCACGACCAGGAGCGTCAGCGGATGCATGGCTTCGGCGATGGTTAGCCCTTCACGATAAGGCCACTGCAGTACCCGGTAACGTACACCCGGCATTTGCTCCGGGTCATTCAAGGTGAAGAACTGGACATATTTAGCGCGGGATGTGGGTTTGAAACGCTGCAGAAGATCGCCCAGCGGAAACCCGACCCATGGTACGACCGCCGACCAGGCTTCAACGCAGCGAAGGCGGTAAATCCGCTCTTCCAACGGATGCGGTCTGATCAGGTCGTCAAAATCAAAGGTACCGGTATGCTCGGCTTCGCCGTCGACCGTGACGGTCCATGGGCGGGTCACGAGGGTATGCGCGTTGCGTGCAGGGTCGGTCTTGCCGGTCCCGAACTCATAGAAATTGTTGTAGCCGGTGACGTCCTCGAACGCCGAAGGCTTGACATCGAGACTGTCGGGCCAGGGGGTGACATCGGCCAGTTTGCCGTTTTCGGGAAACGGCGGCTTGCGTGCCGGCGAGTCTTCCGTTGCGACCTGTCTGGGTTCTTGTGTGCGTCCGATGGCTGCGGGAAGCAACCCGAGTGCGATGGCCGCCTGCACGAACTCTCGGCGCTGCCGGTAGATCGGCTCCGGCGTGATTTCGGAGGATTTAATATCGTTCGGCTGCTTGATCAACATAACTGGCTCGGCTGTCCTAAGGGGTAGACCCGGAGGTTGCGCACAAGTTTGCAACTATGGGAGAAAAATGACCAGCCTCGGCCACGGTTCGGCGCACAGATCCCAACAGCCGCCTGCACCAAAACGGTGCCAATTCCCTTCGACGCGTGTATCCACGCCTCTAAGAATCGATCTGCCGGCTCAGTTCGCTACAATGGCATCGGTTAAAAAAAACCAGCCCAGGAGCGGGCACAGATTCTCAGATAGTTCCAAGGGATGCTGATGAAGCTAATAACCGCCGTGATCAAACCCTTTCGTCTCGACGACGTGCGTGATGCCTTGGCGGAGGTGGGCGTGCAGGGCATGACCGTGACCGAGGTCAAGGGATTCGGTCGGCAAAAGGGCCATACGGAACTCTACCGTGGCGCCGAGTACGTGGTTGATTTTCTGCCCAAAGTCAAAGTGGAGCTGGCCCTGACCGATGATCTCGTTGATCGGGCAATCGAGGCCATCATCGAGTCGGCTAGGACCGGAAAAGTCGGTGACGGCAAGATTTTTGTGACGGATCTTGGCCAGGTCTATCGCATTCGTACCGGTGAGACCGGCGATCAAGCCATTTAAAGCGGTCTTAAGCGTTGGTGGGAAGTCTGAGGGTAACCTCCAAGCCCCCGCCGGCCCGGTTCGTGGCAATGACCTGTCCACCATGTAGTTCCATGACCCTTGCGGTAATCGCCAGGCCGATGCCTTGACCGGTGCTCTTGTGATCCCGGCTGCTGTCGCCGCGATAGAGGGGCTCGAAGATACGCGTAAGGTCTTCTGCGGCGACTCCTGGGCCCGAGTCGCAGATCCGCAACGTGAAGCCGTCGTCGTCGGATCGCTCCAGGCGGACCTCGATCGGTCCGTCGGACCCGGCGTAGGTCAGCGCATTGCGGACGACATTATCCACAGCACTCCGCAGGCCGCGTTTGTCAGCGAGAACTTCGGCTGGGCCGTCGGTGTGGAACTCGATCTGCGCGTCGGGATGCTCGAAACGGGCGTCGTCAAGTACGTCGGCAACGAGCTCGTCTAGCTGCAACGGCTCGCGCTTCGGTGCTGCCTGTGATCTGAGGCGCGCCAGTGTCATGATCTGGCCGATTAGTTCGTCAAGCTGTTCAGCCTCCTTCTCGATTCGACTGAGGTCGGGCTGCGCAGCGTCATTCGCCCTGCGTTGCGCCAGCGCGAGCGCCATCCGCATCCTCGCCAACGGCGAGCGAAGCTCATGGGACAGGTCCCGGAGCAGTGTTTCTTTGTCCATGACCAGCGCCTGGATACGCTCAGCCATGGTGTCGAAGTCCCTGGCCAGGATGCCGACCTCGTCCGAGCGGCGGTTCGACGGGCTCCCCACGCGCGTCTCTAGCACACCCGCGGCCAGCGCCCGGCTTGCACGCTGCAGCCGGACGATCGGCGCGGAGATATAGCGCGCCAGTAGTAACGATGTCAGAGCTGCGACCAAAACGGCGATGGTCGTCACGGCAAGACGTGTTCCGGGCCAGGACAAGACGCCGAAGATCGTAAACAGCGGGCGGGTGAAAAGCAGGTGATACTCTTCTCCGTCCGGTGCGACCAGGTCGGCTGTCAGCCGGATTGGACGCAGATTCGGGGGGCGGCCGCCGCGCGGCGGCCGCATGTCTAACAGTCGCATGACTTCCCGCGGCATGGGTCGCCCGAGGAGCTCCCGGCCGTTCTCGTCCACAACCAGCAGCAACATCTGTCTAGGCGTCTCTCTCGCCTGGTCTCTGAGCCAGTCGCGCAGGCCTTTCTCACCGCGTTCCGCGAGCGCTGCGGCGGCCTCTCGAATAATAGGTTCCCGGCCTTCGAAATTGACCTGATTGAAAGTGGCGCTGGCTATTCCATAACTGACGTACACGGCGGCCGTGAGCGTCACCCCCATGGCCACGCCGATCGATGCAAACAGTTTCCAGAAAAGGCTCATGCGGTTAAGCCTCCGCAGGCGGGATCAGCATGTAACCGCTTCCGCGGATACTACGAATAAAGGACTGTTCATCGCTGCCGGTCGCGACCTTCTTGCGCAAATTGCTGATATGCGTGTCCAGGCTCCGATCATCGGGCAGTAGCTGTCGCCCCAAGGCTGCGCGTGTTAGCGCTTCCCGTGAAACGACTTCGCCGGCGGAACGCATCAAGGTAATGAGAATCGTAAATTCGGCATTGGTTAGCTTGAGAGCCCGCTCGCCTTGCCATGCCTGGCGGCGCTTGATGTGCACTCTAAACGGGCCGACTTCGATTTCACTGGGCTCCTTGGTGGCGGTCTCATTGGTCCGGCGAAGGATGGCCCGGACTCTTGCCAGCAGTTCCCGTGGGTTGAATGGCTTCGGCATGTAGTCATCGGCGCCCATCTCGAGTCCGACAATCCGGTCTACGTCATCGCCGCGCGCGGTGAGCATGAGTACGGGTGTGCGGGAGCCGGATTCTCGCAGCTGCCGCAGAACATCGAAACCTGACAGGCCCGGCAACATCACATCCAGCACGATGAGATCGTAGTCTTCCTGCTGGGCGTGCCGCAGCCCCTGGGTTCCGGTGGCGACGGCGGTAATCGACAAACCCTCAGGCTGCAGGTATTCCGCCAGCATATCACTGAGCTCCGTATCGTCATCGATCAGTAGTATTGAATTCGTGCTCATCACTTCATTCCGTCGTAGTAAACTTGCCACATTGCGAGCCGGATACAAAGACCTGGGCGACGCAGGAACGGCTAGCTTGAGAAAAGTTCAGATGCACCGCGTCGAAGACGCCAGCGTCTCCGAGTCCGTTGAACATAAGCGCTCAACACGATGTCTCCCGTCAACTAGCCTGGCGTCCAAACGTTGTTGCAGTTACCAGGATGGATGAAACTTGTCACGGAGACAAACGATGAGACACACGACTTTATGGATGACCACCGCCCTGATCTTTAGCGGCAGCAATGTGCTGGCTCAGGATCCGGGTGATCGGGTTGAAAGCTACGTGGATCAGCGCGGTGATCGAATCGAACAGCGGTTGGACCGGCAAGGCGATCGAATCGACCAGGGTTTGGACAGGGTTGGCACGACGACGGATCGTCGTCTCGATCGAAAAGGCCGAAAGGCCGACCGACGTATCGACCGGCGCCAGCGGCAGAACCGCACGCGACCGGAACGGCGCAATCCCTCTTCTTAACGAACGGGCCAGACGGCCGTTCGTACGCTGCGCTGATCGCCACCAGCGGACGCACCGAGCCGTCAGTCAGGCTGGAAATAACGGAACTGGTGCGTAAAGCGTACATGGGGCGTCGCGGCCGGTTCGCCCGCGACGAGGCGTGGTCTGAAGTAACTCTCCATGAGTCGACGCTTGTAGTCAGCGTCCATTAGTCCCGGCGGGATTGCCGCCACTATCCGTACATTCCGCGCGCGACCCTGGGCGGAGATCTCGAGCTCAGCGGAAATGGTGCCCCACTGATACGGTTTGCTGCCACCAGTCCAGTCGACGGGGCTAGGGGGTGGAATAAAATTAATCAGCGTCGGGATTGAGAACAGTTTGACGGTTTGAGAGTCCGCGTCTGTAACAAGAACAGCGTCTGCTTCGCGGTAACGGGATAACCCGATCTCGAGCTGCCCGTTCGTCAACGCCCAATCTCCTAGAACGGCCAGAGATCGGGCGCGTTCGACCGCGGCAATCTCTGTACCACGCGTAAGGATTTCTAGAAGATGGTGCCTGGCTGAACTGCTGTCGCCCGAGAGGATGTCAAGGCGGACGAGTTCCCGCAGCGGCTTCAGTAGATCACCGGAATACCGGTCGAGTTGGGATTCTTGGATCTCAATGACGTCTTCGTATTGCGCCCGCGCCCTGGCATGCATTCTCGATAGCTCGTAATACTCCGCGAGGTGGTAGCGATACGGGACGAGTTCCAGATTATCTTCACCATAGCGCCGGAGCCCGATGTTTAGTCGCTTTCGCTGAATTTCCTGCGCGTTGCGAGTGTCTCCGGCAGCTGTATAAACCGCGCTCATTTCATCCAGAATGACTGTCTGCTCTACGTTGAACAGCCCGTAGTTTCGCTGGCTGATATGTTGCGCTTGCTCCAATACCGTCAGGGCCTCGGCGTACCGGCCGCTTTGGACATAGACTTGTGCGAGACCCCGGTACGGGTCGAGTAATAGCGGCGAGAACTCGCTGTGCGCCTCGGTCAAATGCTCGATCCCGCGCAAAAAAGTACGCTCAGCTGTATCAAGTTCATTCAAGTCCGCCTGTACCGCCCCGAGCTCAAACAATGCGCGAGCCTTAGCGTCGTCGGCGGAAGCTCCGTCAGCTAACGTTGCTGTGAAAGTCGCCGATTGGTCCTGCGGCCAACCGGCACTGCTCGAAAGCCAGAGCAACAGACCGACGGCTGTCAGCGAGAGTGACTGCAGGGGTCAGTCCCCCGGCTCGTAGTAGAAGGTGAAATTCCGTGCCAGGCTTCGCGCCAATACAAATTGGCCATCTACCATGCGCGGCCTGAAGCGAGATCGATTGATGGCGCGCGCGGTTGAATCGTCCTTAAGCCCGGGGGGCACGGACTCGACGATGGTCACATTGGCCGTTTTGCCGTTTTCGGTGACGTCGAATGTGACCAACACGTGGCCCGGCAGCGTTCCCGGATCGTTGGCCGTGCTGATTCCGCGACTACTGGGGTTCTCGCGGAGGACGTAGATTGGGTCGTCGAACCATTCCTTGCGAAGTGCGTCGCCGTTGACCAACCCCCCTAACAGGTCCCACGCGCGTCGGTACTCTTCGCCGGATGCCCCCACTTTGCTGAACGCGACGTTCCAGTCGCCGATATCGACAAGAATCTCGGCGATCATAAGGGTGTCGGGCTCGGGTTGGTTCTCGATGATCTCTAACGCTCGTCTGAGCGCGCTGATGCCTCGACCCTCAGGGAACTTTTGTATGCGGTAACTAGCGCCCGTCTCCCGTAACGGTGTCACCATGGACAGGCTCGTGTTGCTCTCGTGGTCGCGGATGATGCCCATCGCCCTGGTGTACTGATTACGTTCCTCCTGAAAACGGTAGGCAGACCGCAACCAGCGAGCGAATTTATAGATTGCCGGCAGAACCCCCATCGTGTCCACACCGTAGATACGTTCCATCAGGCGCAGGGCGGTCAGCTGATGCTGGTCGGCCTCCTCATAGGCTTCCATATCGATCATCGTGTAGGAGAGTTGATCGAGGATCTCGATCTGTTGCTCATTCAACAGGCCGTAGGCCCGGCGGCTGACGGTGCGGGCTTCCTCGAAGATCGTCACAGCCTCGAAATAATCGCCTCTGAGCCGATAAGTAACGCCGAGTCCGAGCAGAGGATCGATAACCGCCTTGCTATAAGTACCGTCTGCTTCTCTGATCACGTCCACGGCGCGCAGAAAGTTCTGCTCCGATTGGTCGTAGAGTTCGGCGCGGCGTTGCAATATCGCGAGGTTACTCAGCGCGGCGCCGAATTCCAGACCGGGACCCAACTCTTCTTCGGTGAGGTCCACCATGCGCTCAGCGACCGGAATAGCCTCGTCATAGCGCTCCTGATTGACAAGTTCTTCCAGCAGAATCTCTGCTTCCAGTCGCGCAACCAGATCCAAAGCAGCTTCGCCGGCTGCGCGCGTTTCTGCGTCGAGGACATCCGCGTCGAACGCTTCCGTTAACGGTGAGACTGCCTGCGCGTTCAGCACGCCGGTGTCTAGCGCCTGAGCGTCCGGACCGGTACCTCCTTGTGTTTCTTGGGCGCTGCCCATGGTACTAGCGGCGATGAGCGCGAGGGCGCACAGCAGCTTGCACGTGAGTTGGTAGCCCCGGTACCGCAAATTCGGCCTTAGATAAGCCATTTCTGACCATTCTAACCAAAAAAAAACATCGCCGCCAAAGTCCTCAGCGGCTTGCCTCTAAGTAGACCCGTTTTCGCGCTTCCAGGTTCCGAATCCGCCGGACCTTCAGCTCTTGTGACGCGTCCGCGCATGTCTATAATGGCGCGCGAGTTCGAGAAGTCTTATAGAGAGAATGAGTATCGCAACCACGGTCGGTGATGCCCTCGCTTTCGAGGACATCGACTTCACGATCCTGCGACATGCAGCAGCGGCTGATGCGGCTGAGCAGGCCGGAGTAGCCCCGGAGAGATTAGCTAAGGCGGTCTTGCTGAAGGATTCGCACGGCTATCTGCTCACGGTACTTCCGGCAAGCCGCGTTCTGGATATTGCCGTGCTCCGTACGGAACTGCATCGTCATTTGACGGTCGCAGAGGAACAAGACTTGGATGATCTGTTCTGTGATTGCGTGGTTGGCTCGGTACCGCCGATCGGGCCGTGGTACCGAGTCCCAACCGTCGTCGACTCGAGCCTCATGGAGCAGCCGGATATTTACTTCGAAGCCGGTGACGATGACTCGCTGGTTCGCGTAACCGAGACTGAATTTGAGCGACTCCTCGAAGGTGCCGAGTACTTCAGGTTCTCACGCCAAGCTTGACGTTGGCAAAAGTGCGACAGGGATAGATTGAGAGTGTCAGGCTCGCGGCAGCATCGGCTTCATGTTTCAACACGGTATTTTCAGGAGTATTCTTCACCTGACAAATCGCGAGACCGCACAAGACAGCGTCTGCTGAGTAACATAGCAACACCATCGGGCGGCCGCCCGGAGCCCCAGTAATGGAACCAACGAAGACCTCTGGTACCGAGTATTTTCATCGCGTCGTTGATTGCCAATGGGCATGTCCTGCGCATACCGATGTGCCGGAGTACATTCGCCTGATCGCACAAGGGCGGTTCTCGGATGCCTACATGCTCAATCGGGTCTCCAACGTTTTCCCGGGTATTTTGGGCCGCGTTTGTGACCGGCCGTGCGAACCTGCATGTCGGCGCGTACGTGTCGAGGATGAGCCCGTGGCAATCTGTCGGCTCAAACGGGTCGCTGCCGACAATCGCGGCGATATCCGTGATCGGCTGCCGAAGGCGGCGGAGCAGAAAAATGGCAAGCGCATCGCGCTGATCGGCGCGGGCTGCGCGTCATTGACGGTCGTCAACGATCTATTACCGCTAGGCTATGAGTGCGTGATCTATGAGGCGCTTGATAAGCATGGCGGGCTCATGCGGACCAATATCCCGTCGTTCAGATTGCCGGCGACCGTGCTGGACGAGGAGATGGACTACATCATCGATATGGGCGCAGATCTCAGATTGGGAACGCCCGTAGAGAGTATGAAGCGTCTCCTGGCGGAGGGCTATGACGCCATTTTCGTCGGCAGTGGCGCGCCGAAAGGCAAGAATCTGGATCTTCCCGGCCGGCTCGATAGCGATCGAATCCACATCGGCATCCAGTGGCTCGAATCCGTCGCTTTCGAACATGTCGACAGCATCGGCGAGAACGTATTAATCATCGGCGTGGGCAATACTGCGATGGATTGCTGCCGGACATCGCTTCGATTGGGCGCAAAGAACGTCAAAGTCATGGCACGCAAGCCACGCAAGTTCTTCAAGGCATCGGACTGGGAATTGGAGGATGCTGAGGAGGAGCTGGTCGAAATCGTCGTCAATTATTCTCCCAAAGCGTTTGTGATGGAGGCTGGCAAGCTGGTTGGTATGACCTTCGAGAAGATGGAGTACGACCTTGACGACGATGGCAATATTGCCGATACGAGAGTTGTCGCCGAGGAATTCTTCGCTTGTGACGACGTTGTACTTGCCATCGGTCAGGAAAACGCCTTTCCATGGATCGAGCGTGACATAGGAATCCAGTTCGATCAGTGGGAAGTACCTGTCGTTGATCCGGTTACTTTCGAAGCGACGCTACCGGGTGTTTTCTTCGGTGGTGACGCGGCCTTTGGGCCCAAAAATATTATCTGGGCGGTAGAACACGGTCATCAGGCAGCAATCTCCATCCACAAGTACTGTCAAGCGCAGTCACTGACGGATCGATTGCCCCGAGGGGTGAACCTGCAGAGCGCCAAGATGGGCATGCACGAGTGGAGTTACAGCAACGACTACGACCCGACCGCGCGACGCATGATGCCGAGCGTGGATCTCAAGGAGCGATTTAAGAAACTGAACATCGAAGTTGAGCTTGGATTTTCGGTGGAGCAGATCGTCAAAGAAGTCGAACGCTGTCTGAACTGCGATCTTCAGACTGTCTTTTTTGCAGATCTGTGTATCGAGTGTGACGCCTGCATCGACGTGTGCCCGGTCGATTGTCTGACTATTACTGCAAACGAAGACGAGCAGACTTTAAAGAACAACCTCAAGTCCCCTTTGCTCAATCCTGATCAACCGCTCTATGTATCCGCGTCGCTGAAGCAGACCGGGCGAGTGATGGTTAAAGATGAGAACTTGTGTGTTCATTGTGGTTTGTGCGCCGAGCGGTGCCCCACAGCAGCGTGGGACATGCAGAAATCGACCGTGAATATCCCTTATGCCATCGATGAGATGGTGCAGGATGAAGCGCGATGCCTGGAAAATCAAAAAACAGGATAAACGACTTCGTCATAAGGTTGGCAAATGTCAACGGTACCGGCTCTGCCAGTGCCAACAGCCTGCTCATGAAGGCTGTCTTTCGCATGGGCATTCCCGTGATGGGCAAAAATTTCTTCCCCAGCAATATCCAGGGATTGCCCACTTGGTATGAGATCCGGATAACGAAAGACAGCTATCTGGCGCGTTCCGGACACGTCGACATCATGGTCGCCATGAATGCGCAGACCTACCAGCAGGACCTCAGAGACGTAAGTCCTGGCGGCGTCATGATCTACGACTCGACCTGGCCTCGCGACAGCATGTTATCGCGTGACGATGTAACGATCCTCGGTATACCTCTGGCACGAATGTGCAACGAGCATTTCACCAATGCCAGGGCTCGTATTCTGATGAAGAACATGGCCTATGTGGGCGCACTCGCGGCGCTTTTGGACTTGGACCGCGACGTTATTGCGAACCTGGTAGAGGAGACATTTGCTGCCAAGAAGGCGCTCATTCCATCGAACATGGAAGCAATCCAGCTCGGCTTCGAGTATGCGCAACAGACCTTCGAGTGTCCGCTGCCCACGCGAGTCGAACCGATGAACAAGACCAGCGGGCACATCATGATAGACGGCAACACGGCAGCGGGTCTGGGGTGCCTGTACGCCGGCGCCACGGTGGGGGCCTGGTACCCGATTACACCCTCGACGGGTGTGATGGATGCTTTCAAGATGTTTGCGGAGCGATTCAGAAAGGATGCCAAAACAGGCGAACGGAACTACTGCATTATTCAGGCTGAGGATGAACTGTCGGCAATCGGTATCGTGCTGGGCGCATCGTGGAACGGTGCTAGAGCCTTTACTCCTACTAGTGGCCCCGGTCTCTCGCTGATGAGTGAGTTTATCGGCTTCGCGTATTTCGCGGAGCTACCTGCCGTACTGTTCGACGTCCAACGTGTCGGGCCGTCCACGGGCATGCCGACCCGTACGCAACAGGCGGATATCTTGGCGGCGGCATATGCCTCTCATGGGGACACTCGGCACGTGCTGCTGTTTCCGGCAGACCCGAAGGAGTGCTTCGAGCTGTCTGTGACAGCTTTTGATTTAGCCGACCGGCTACAGACTCCCGTGATCGTACTTTTGGATCTGGATATCGGCATGAACGATTGGATGTGCGAGGAGCTTACCTGGGATGACGGCTTCCAACCCGATCGAGGCAAGGTCTTGAACGCGCAGGAACTTGAGGAGGCCGAGAATTTCTACCGTTATCTAGACCCCGACAACGACGGCATCCCCTACCGAACCTATCCGGGCGTTCATCCAAAGGGAGCGTATTTCGTTCGCGGTTCGGGGCACAACAAATTCGGTGCCTATACGGAAGACCCCGACGAATATCAGGAAGTCGTGGATCGGCTCAGCCGCAAGTGGGTAACGGCAGCCAAACTCGTGCCGGCGCCGATCATTTATCGCTGCCAGAAGCCGACGGATCTTGCGATCGTCTCTGTCGGCAGCTGCGACTATGCCATTTCCGAGGCGCTCGATCGCCTCGCCGAGCGCGGCATCTATCTCGATTATCTTCGTGTCAAAGCGTTCCCGTTCGGTGACGAGGTCACAGAGTTTCTCGAGCAACATGCGCGGGTATTCGTCGTCGAACAGAATAGGGATGCCCAACTGAAGAGCCTGCTCACGCTAGAAACAGACTATCCCAAGAATTGCATGACGTCGGTGCTGAACTACAGCGGCCTGCCGATCGACTGTCGCTGTATCGTTGCTGCGATCGAGCAGGCTGTGTCTGAAGGAATGGCCGCATGACTTATATCGCTAAGCCGAGGATCGTTCACGGTGGCCTGACCAGAAATGCTCTCGGGCTCACGATTCGCGATTATGAGGGAGGGATGTCGACGTTGTGCGCCGGTTGTGGGCACGATTCGGTGACGGCAGCCATCGTCCAAGCTTTTTTCGAGTTAGACATACCTCCCCACCGAGTCGCGAAAATGAGCGGCATCGGTTGTTCATCTAAGACACCGGCATACTTCCTCGGAGCCTCGCACGGATTTAACGCAGTACACGGTCGGATGCCTTCGGTCGCCACCGGCGCGAGCGTAGCGAATAGAGAACTCTATCTGTTGGGTGTCTCCGGAGATGGGGATTCATTATCGATCGGCCTCGGGCAGTTCGCCCATGCGATAAGACGCAACCTCAACATGGTCTATGTCCTCGAAAATAATGGTGTCTATGGGCTGACCAAGGGGCAGTTTTCTGCCTCGGCGGACGTCGGCTCCAAAGCCAGAAAAGGCGAAGTCAACGAGCAGCAACCGATCGATCCAGTGCAGATGGCCATGGCTCAGGGCGGTACCTTCGTCGCGCGAAGCTTCTCCGGTGACAAGGAGCAGTTAGTGCCCTTGCTAAAGGCGGCGATCAAGCACCAGGGGTTCGCTCTGGTGGACGTTATTTCGCCCTGTGTCACGTTTAACGACCATGAAGACTCCACTAAAAGCTATTCCTACACACGGCAGTTCTTCCATCGCGCAGTGCACCTCGACTACGTGCCGCCATTGGAAGAGATTAAGGCAGCCTACGATGAGGGCGAGGTCATGCCGATCGAGTTGCACGATGGCAGCCGTATTCTGCTGCGCAAGCTCAGTAAGGACTACAGCTTTACCAATCGAGGTGCCGCGCTCGACTACATTCGCTCCCATCAACGTAAAGGCGAAATCGTCACCGGCTTGCTCTACATCGACGAGAGCGAGCCCGATCTACACGGGATCAATCACACGACGACAGCGCCGCTTTGCAACCTGGACTTCGAGACTCTGTGTCCGGGCTCGCAGGCGCTCGCGACCCTCCAGCAGCGATTCCGCTAGCCCGCAGTTCTACGCTGGACTCCGGCAGATGTGACGCAAGTCACCGCAATTTACCGCCATGTCCGGCATTTTTGGTCGCGTTCGGAATAGTGACTGTTCAATAGATGGCAAGCCAAGAGATACCTATCGGCACGATTCGTGACCGTCTCACGGAACTGCTCGCTGATTGGGGGGGTGATGTTTCCGTGCTTCTTCAGGAGCTGGAGGCAAAGCGTGCCCAGTTGGAAGAACTCGAGGCCAATTCGGCCGATCAGTCTGCTCAGGTCGAAACGCTCAACAAGAGAATCGAGGCTCAGAATTCGCTGCTAGAGACTTTGCACAGCGAGGCCGACCAGACGGTGACGCTGAGGGGGCAACTCCACAGTAAGGACGTGGAACTAGAGAAAACGAAATCCGAGATTGAAAGCAAGCATGAGTTAATCGGTGCGCTGCGACGAACTGCGTCGGGCGTCGGGCAGCTCAAGGGCGATAGCCAAGCCAAGGATAAAAAAATCGCTCGCCTGACGAGGGAGAAGGAACAAGCTGTGCAGCATGCAGCAGAGCTCACCGAGGAGTTCAAGATACTGACCGCGTCTACGCTCACGGGCATCGATACTACGGCCGAGCTTGAAGCCGTTCGAGCGGAGCTCGATGCGCGCAAGAGCCTGATCGAGAGCCTCCGAGGGGACGCCGAGCGAGCTCAGGCGCTGGAGGATCAACTCGAGCAGAAGCGCTTTGTGATCTCGACACTGGAGACATCGATCGATCGGCATGCGAGTACCATCTCGGAGTTACAGCAGAGTGTCACCGCCTGGAAGGGGCAGTACACTGCGTTCATAGCGAGCGATCCTGCAGCGAAGCCAGTCAGCGCTGCCGCGCTACCCGAGTTGACCGACGAGGCTCTGCAAGCCGAAGAGAGCGCGGAAGATGTCAGCGGCAGCCTGAAGGACCCAACGGCGCCGATCAATATGCGCAAACCCCTGCAAGCAGCCCAACAGACGGCCAGGGAAAAAAAATAACGACGAACCAGTCGGGTGAGCATGTCTGCGGCCTTTAATGCCCCAGCTTCACGCTAAACGGTGCTAATTCAAGTTCCTCGTGGCTTAGTTCCAGCGCTCTGCTGATGATTGCCAAATCCTTCTGGTTGCATGCCTTCACCGGTACGCTGCCCTGGACAGACAACCTCTTTGAGCGGACAGTAGTAAGCACCGTTGGCGAGACGTCAACCTATCGGGATCTCGCGCGTGATATGAATAGACGGGTGAGCTGACAGCGCAGCAAAAAAGGGAAGCGGAGCCGTCATGGTTACAGTACAAGCCGTCATTGCGGCGAATCGTTTCGGCCTGGGCGCCCGACCGGGCGAGTTAGACGAGATTAGCCGGGATCACGAGGGCTGGTTGCTGGCGCAGCTCGGCCCAGATGCAAGTACGGCTCGAGACTCTTTTCCGGGCTCCGCTACGATCCTGAGTGAGTTCCAACGCCTGCAACGCGTTCGCAACGAAGCCCGCCGTAGCGACGACGCTGAGCGCGGCGAGAATGCTGCGCAAGCGTACCGCACGTATATACGCTCGCAGTATCAGATCCAGGCGACTCGTCGATATGAACTCGCAGCCGCAACCGATGTGCCATTCAGGGAGAGGCTGGTACATTTCTGGACCAACCACTTCGCGGTTTCCGCCGATAAACAGGCCGTCACCCCGTTGGCGGGCACGCTCGAGGACGAGGCGATTCGGCCCCACGTCACGGGCCGCTTCGTGGATATGTTGCTCGCGGTCGAGCAGCATCCGGCGATGCTTCTCTACCTCGACAATCAGGCATCGATGGGGCCCAACTCCCGCGCGGCGCGGGCCGGCGCGCAACGAGGCAGGGATCTTGGACTCAATGAAAACCTGGCCCGCGAGATCCTCGAGCTACACACCTTGGGCGTCGACGGTGGTTATGATCAGAAGGACGTGACGACGTTCGCCAAAGTGCTTACGGGGTGGTCCGTAGGTGGCGGCCAGAACCGGGATGCGGAGTCGATCGCCGGAGCGTTCTTCTTCCGGGCCAATACCCATGAACCAGGCGCCAAGACCATGCTTGGCAATCGTTACGGAGAGGACGGCATTGGTGAAGGCGAGGCCGTACTGACGGATCTCGCCATGCATCCAGCCACGGCGCATTTCCTCGCAGAGAAACTGGTGCGGCACTTCGTAGCCGATGAGCCGCCGGGCGAGTTGGTGAGTGAGCTCGCGCGGGCCTACCTGGATCACGATGGCGAGCTCAACGCCGTTTACGAGACACTCGTCAGCGCGCGAGCCGCCTGGGTCGAGCCGTTGGCGAAGTACAAGACGCCCCAGGATTTTCTGATCTCGACCTATCGGGCATTCAACCAGCGGCCCGATAACCCGGAGCGAATGATCGCGTTCCTGGAACTCCTCGGGCAACGGCCCTACACGCCGGGCTCTCCCGCCGGTTGGCCCGATACCATGGCCCATTGGGACGGGGGCGACGCGTTGATCAAACGCATCGAGTGGGCGGCCGCCGTCGGCCGGCAGATCAGCGATCGTGTCAGACCCGTCGAACTGGGAGAAGCAATCCTCGGCCCGGTGCTCGGCGATCACACACGAACCGTTGTTTCTAGAGCCGAGAGTTCGGCTCAGGGCCTGACGCTGCTACTGGCCAGCCCCGAGTTTCAGAGGAGATAGTGATGCTCGATCGAAGGCAGTTTGTTGCCGGTTCCACCCAACTCGCGATGCTCGCCGGATTCCCCGGGCTAACCCTCGCCCAGGAGGCAGCGGACGCTCGCTTCGTGCTGGTCATACTCCGCGGCGGCCTCGATGGGCTCGCTGCGGTGGTCCCCTATGGTGAATCACGCTATCGCGGCGTTAGAGGTAGCCTGGCGGTGGACTCTCCCGGTCAGACGAACGGACTGTTGAAGTTGGACGGCCTATTCGGCCTGCATCCGTCGCTCAGCAAAATGCACGAGTTCTATCAGGCGGGTGATCTCGCCGTGATTCATGCTGTTGCCACGCCGTATCGAGAGCGATCTCACTTTGACGGCCAGAACGTGTTGGAGAACGGCTCCGACACGCCCTTCGGTTTGCGGGATGGCTGGCTCAATCGAGCGGTCGGGTCGGGCGCAGGAACCTACGGCGCAATCGCTCTGAGTCAGAACATTCCGTTGGTGTTGCGTGGCGATACGTCTGTCACGAGCTGGGCGCCATCGCGCCTGGCTGAAGCGGATGACGACACGCTCGCCCGTATCGGGGAGCTTTACGCGCACGACCCACACCTGGCCGGTCGGCTCCAAGAGGCGCTGGAGGCGCGTGCGATCGCCGGGGAGATGGGGGGTCGCCGCAACGCACGGGGTGGCGGTGCTCAAGGTCAGCTCGGGTCGGTGATTCGGGCGGCGGGCCGCTTCTTGTCAGCGCCGGACGGTCCGAGAATAGCGGTACTCGACACGGGCGGCTGGGACACCCATGCGAACCAAGGCGCTGGCCAGGGCATTCTCGCGAATCGTCTCGGCGGTCTGGACGCGGGTCTAGCAGCGCTCAAACAGGAACTTGGAGTCTACTGGCAAAACACGGTCGTCGTGGTCGCTACCGAGTTTGGCCGGACCGTGGCGGTCAACGGCACGCGCGGGACGGATCATGGTACGGGTGGCTGCGCCTTTATCGCCGGCGGCGCAGTACGCGGTGGCCGGGTGATCGCGGACTGGCCGGGACTGGCGGATCGGGATCTGTACGAAGGCAGGGATCTGAAGCCGACGACCGACCTGCGCGCCGTCTTCAAGGGGATCCTAATCGAGCACCTGGGCGCCGAGATCGCACAGTTGAACCGTGACGTGTTCCCCGATAGTGCGCACATCGCGCCACTCGAGGGCCTGATCGACGTCTGATCTCTGCCCGCAGCGGTCACAGTGCAGCGTATCGATCATGCGTGTACCTCAGGCCGCAAGCTCGATTCGTTCCAGGGCGAGCAGTTGCCGTTTGATGCGCAAGCCGCTCGAGTAGCCACCGATCGATCCGTTTGCAGCGATGACGCGGTGGCAGGGAATGATGATCGGTAGCGGATTGGCGCCGTTCGCCTGACCCACTGCCCGGGCCGCACCAGAGTTGCCGATGCGCCTGGCGAGGTCGCCGTAGCCACAGACCGTGCCGTACGGGATGTCGGCCAACGCCCGCCATACACGCTGCTGGAATGGCGTGCCGCTCGGATCAAGCACCAGGTCAAAGCTCGTACGCGTACCGGCAAAATACTCGCGTAGCTGGTCGCAGACCGGACGGCACCGCTGCGCTGCCCGCTGGCCGCCGGCATTGGTTACACCGAAACTCACTCTCGTCACGCGGCCACGATCATCGACGGCCACCGACACCGTTCCCAACGCAGTCTCAAACCGATCCCAGTATCCTTGGTTCATGATCGCAGACTTCCGTCGAGTTTCAGCTCGCCCCCGGGTTCTTCACAATAGCGCCTCCGCTGGTCAAGCTTCAGAGCAAGCGACTGATGGGACAAGACACTAACATCTCTGCCTGGGTTGTCGTCTATGAGACATCCGATCAGCGCCGCTCGGCTGAGGCGACCCTGGTACTCAGCGCGCTGGAAATCGAGCATGCGCTTACGCGCTCGAATGACAATTGGCGGTTGCGCGTTCCCGCAAGCCTAGCGGTTGCGGCTGCAGCTGAACTGGCCGCCTACGACAACGAGCGCTTAGCGCCGCCAATCGGGCCCCGGCCCATCGATGAGTTGTCCACGGGTTGGAGCGGCGTGATCGCGTACGGCGTATTGCTCTTGCTCGTCGCGACTCTGGCGCGGCAGGGCGCGCTGGACTTAGACTGGTTCGGCTCGGGCCGGCTTGATGCGGGACGGGTTGTCGCCGGCGAGTGGTGGCGAGCCGTGACCGCGCTGACACTGCACACGGATCTCAGCCATCTGGCCTCCAACATCATTTTCGGCAGCTTCTTCGGTCTTTATGTCGGTCGCTATCTCGGCGCGGGTTTCGGTTGGGCTGCGATTCTGCTTGGCGGTACGGCCGGTAATGTCGTCAATGCCTGGATCCAACCGGCAAGCCACCTCGCGATCGGCGCATCCACCTCGGTATTTGCCGCTCTAGGGCTGTTATCGGCCTTCACCTGGAGACGAGGCTACTGGCACAATACGCCTTGGAAGGTGCGCATCGCACCGGTGACGGCGGCTATCTGCCTGCTGGCGTTCACGGGCACCGGCGCCGGAACCGGCAGCGACAATGTCGACGTCATGGCCCATCTGACGGGATTTCTGGCAGGCTTTGGGCTCGGTATCTGGCTTGCGCTGAGCCGATTGCCACGGGGGGAAAAGCCCCAGCAAATTGTCGCGATCCTGGCCGCGGGGTTGATCGCCGGGGCCTGGGTGTCGGCATTCAGCGTGGCGGCGACCTTTCGTTAGCTCGCTTGCTGTCAGTCCAGCACGCTGGTCACGAGTTGCAGAAATTCTTCCTCGTTGTTGACGCTCTCTGCGCTGCGGGCATCTAGTGTGTAGCCGTGCGCGTCGGCGTACGCTTTGTAGGCCGGCCGCCGATGCGCCAGCAGTCGCGGAAAAAGCCACCGGGCGAACTCGTCCGGCACGATCTCAGCGGGACCGGCCTGGCCGGTCTCGGCGATGTAATTTTCAAGCCGCTGCTCGAGGAAATCCTCGTGGTAGTACATCGGTTTTGGGTCGTCGATGGCTCGCTGAATCATGGTTTGTTCCATCGCTTCATCGGGCTGCAGATACAAAATCACGGTGTGCTTGGCCAGGATACTTGTGGTGTCTGCGTCGTCGAGTTCACAGATGCTGCCCCCCGCGTCGTTGATAAAGTGTTTATAGCCGTAGATCTGTTGTGCCTTTCCAATGAACTGCGCCACGTCTTGCATCGCACCGATTTCAGCCTCGCGATGAAGCTTTTGCCGAATTCGAAACTCCTCGACGGAGAGGCCACCTAGATCTGCACGCCCAATTTTGCCGAGAAAAGTCGCGATCGGCGCTAAGTTGTGTACGGTAATGTTGCTCGCGATGTAGATTGAGTCACTACGCAGTAGATCCTTGAGAAAACCGACCTGCATCGCTTGCCGTTTGATGTTGTCCAAGATCGGTTCGGCCAGATATTTGGTGCCGATGCGATAGTCGCCGGAGTAATGGAACCACTTCGACTTCGGCAGTTTGTTCGCGAGGGTGGTTTTGCCGACGCCCGACATGCCCAGCAGGGTAATGGCCTTATTGGGCCAAGCCAGAAATTCCTTTGCGCTCATTCTCATTGCGTGATCCACCTCGCGAGGCAGGCGTGATTATACGGTGAGCGTCGTCGAGAGTAGCGTGTGAGCAACCGTATAGCAGAGAAACGTTTTCCGTATTCTAAGCGCGCTCAGTCCGTAATATCCGGCTCGATGAAGCACCAGCGAACCGAAGGCACGTGCTGCTTGATTCTGACCTCCAGCGCGTTGATGCGCGCGACCAACTCGTTCACGGTCAAGTCGGGGTCGAAAAGGATCTTGGCGGCTAGCATCACATCGGCGCCAAACTGCAGTGTGATGCAGTTCAGTAGCTTAACAGTCGCCGCATCGGTGGCGATGATCTCATCGATTAGGGTGACGAGTTCCGGTTCGGCAGACCGCCCGACCAGCAACGAGCGTATTCTTCGGGCGATAAAAACAGAAACCGTCACGAGTACGATGCCGATGGCGATCGAGCCGACCGCGTCGAAGGCCGGCTCTCCTGTGGTGGCCGACAGACCGAGGAAGACGAACGCTAGAAGCAGGCCGATGATGGCTGCGACGTCCTCCCCGAGAACCACGACCAGCTCGGCATTGCGGGTATGGACAAGCCAATACTTCAAGGACTTAGCGCCACGGATCTTTCCGATCTCCCGCAGGCAGCCGAGCAGACTCAATGTCTCGAGCACGATGGCGACGGCCAATACCGACAGTCCTACCCACGCCGCGTTCAGCGGCTCCGGATGCTGCAGTTTGTGCACGCCTTCATAAACTGAGAACAGTCCGCCGACGCTGAACAACAATAGCGCGACGACGAACGCCCAGAAATAGGTGAGCTTGCCGTACCCTAAGGGGTGCTCACGATCGGCAGGCTTCCGTGCCTGGCGCATGCCGAGGTAGAGCAAAACTTGATTACCGCTGTCGGCGTAGGAATGAATCGCTTCGGCAAGCAGGCTACCCGAGCCCGTCAGGAGAGCCGCCCAGGTTTTGGCCAACGCGATAGCGAAATTCGCGACAAAAGCGTAAAGGATCGCCGCCGCAGCTGAGCCCTGATCAGTCGTAGCCACCGAGCTTCCAGATCCACGCGGCGAACGCGCGATCTGCGCCGCTGATTTCGATGCCGGCGGCGTGACCGGCTCGCGCCAAGAGATGCGTGTCGAATGCCATAGACAGGGGTTTCTGTATGCAAGCGGCACCAATGTGCCGACCTTTGACGCCGCGCGCAAGTGCAAGCCCAAGCGGCTAGAAAGCGAACTTTAAGCAGCCGTCGGCGAGGATCATGAACATCGGAGCGAGTTGCTTCGAGTACAATCTCTCGCCATTCAGCCGACGGAGGGGCTTGTGAGGATTGCCGTGCTATTCGGCGGAACCAGCACCGAGCGCGATGTCTCCGTCGCCAGCGGCTCACAGGTTATTGGCGTGCTGCGGAGGGCGGGCCATGAGGTCATCGCAGTGGAAGCGAGCCGGGGCGTGTTGTTGCCCGAAGACGAGCATCAGGTACTGAGTGAGCACATCGACGACCAGCCGCCGGCAGAGCCGCAAGCGTTCGAGTCCAAACTGCCTGCGATTGTCGCTAATGCGAGTCTCAAAAAATTGGATTTGATCTTTCTCGCGATGCACGGTGGTATTGGTGAGGACGGCACTATCCAGGGGCTTTTAGAGTTGGCCGGCATACCCTATACCGGCAGCGATGCGTTGGGCAGCGCGCTCGCCATGGACAAGGATGTCGCCAAGCGTTTGTTTCTCGCCGCCGGTGTGCCGACACCGGCCTGGCTCATGGCGCCGGCGACGCTCGAGAAAATTGAGCAGCAACTCGGCTTCCCGGTTATCGTCAAACCGAACGGCCAGGGTTCGACGTTGGGGCTCAGTCTCGTCACGGAACCGGCGATGCTCGTCGACGCGATCGATCTCGCTGCCGGCTACGGCGGGCAAGTGATGTTGGAACAATACATCCCCGGTCGTGAACTGACGGTCGGTATTCTCGATGATGCCGCATTGGCGGTCGGTGAGATCATTCCAGCGACGGGCAAGATCTTCGACTACACGGCCAAGTATCAGACCGATGCCGCGCAGGAAATCTTTCCGGCCGATCTCAACAAGACCGACACCGAGCGTGTCCAAGAGTTTGCCCTGATCGTGCATCGTGCACTGAAGCTCGCCAGCTATAGTCGCGCGGATTTTCGCCTGGACCCCGATGGCGGCTTGTGGTGCCTGGAGGTCAATACGCTGCCTGGTCTGACGGCCGGCAGCTTGCTGCCGAAATCGGCGGCCGCGGTTGGCATCAGCTTCGCGGAACTCTGTGAGCGAATCTGTTCAGGCGGACTATCGCGCTAGAACTCCCGATGATGATGCGCTACGCGATCTAGCTGCGAATACCGGCAAGCCCAACGCCAAGCGCTAGCCAGCCTAACATGAAGGCTATTCCTCCCAGCGGCGCGATCGATCCGACGCCGGACGGGGCGCCAAACGTCGTCGCGTAGATACTGCCGCAGAACAGGATCACTCCGGCCAGCAGCAACCAGGCGGATACCGCGATCAGCCTCGATTCGGGATATCGCTGCGCAACGACGGTCACCCCGAGCATCCCGAGGCCATGATAGAACTGATACGCGATCGCGGTCTCGTAAGCTTCCCACGCGGCCGCGGTCAGGGAATCCCGTAGGCCGTGAGTACCATAGGCGCCCAGCAGCGTCGCGAGCAACAGAATCAGAGCTGCTGCTCCGAGCAGAAAGCGCCGGGTGTTGTTCATCATCCAGTCCTTGAACCTTGCCGCTCCTATTGCAACCATCCACTCAAGGCTGCCGGCTTAAGCCTGGTGGGCCCGGTAGGACTCGAACCTACGACCAAGGGATTCACTGTATCCCGCCGTTTCCGCCGGGAGTGGACTATCTCTTCACCCTCAAGTTGCCTTGTTAGGGTGCGGGACGCTCTAGCCTGTCATTAAGAGCACTGTAGCTCTCAGGTAGTCTCTGCACCTTCCGACGGTGTACCGTCGGCTTGGCTCAGGATCGCCGGCAGAAATTGCTACGGGTTCCCTGAATTCATCCCGTCCACTTCGCGCCTTTCGGCGTGAAGGCACCATGCTTGATGAGTCCCCTGCTCTAACCAACTGAGCTACGGGCCCAGGCGCGGCTATGTTACCACCGTCGCGCAGTGATCGGTGCGCTACAGCCGAGCCGACCGTATGCGACAATCCGCGGCAGCGGGCCCCGCGCCAAAACTCGGCCAAACTCGCGCGCCGTCATCTTTTGCCTCGGCGCACGGTCTTCGCTGCTGGGTAGTCTTTTCAACCGATGACGAGAGGAGCGCAATTCACATGATCGACCAGACGATTCAGGTCGTCGGCTTCCTGGCCTACACGTTTATTTTCGTCATCGGCATCGGTTTCCTGATCGTGGTGATCCTGTTTATCCGGGATGTCACGCAAACGAAGAATGCCATCCTTAGGAACTTTCCCGTTATCGGGCGCTTTCGTTATGTGTTCGAGCGGCTCGGAGAATTTTTTCGCCAGTACTTTTTCGCGATGGATCGCGAAGAGTTACCGTTTAATCGTGCCGAGCGAACCTGGGTCGATCGCGCCGCCAAAGGTGCCGATAGTACCGTCGCTTTTGGCTCGACGCGTGACTTGAGACCAGTGGGTACGCCGATCTTCGTCAATTGTCCCTATCCGGTGCTCGAACGGGATGTGGCGGAGCCCCGGCCGATCACGCTCGGCCCCCAGTGCGCCCATCCCTATACCACTGCCGCGATCTTCAACATTTCAGGGATGAGTTTCGGCGCGATTTCCCGGCCGGCGGTCATGGCGCTTTCCGCCGGTGCTCGCGACGTGGGTATCTGGCTGAATACCGGCGAGGGCGGGTTGTCGCCTTATCATCTCGAGGGTGGCGCGGATCTGGTGATGCAAATCGGCACCGCCAAGTACGGTGTGCGGGATGAGCGCGGTGAGCTTGCGGATGACAAGCTCCGTGCCATCGCTGCGCATGATCAAGTCAAAATGTTCGAACTCAAGCTGAGCCAGGGAGCCAAGCCCGGTAAGGGTGGCATTTTGCCGGGCGGCAAGGTTACCGCGGAGATCGCGGCGCTCAGAGGAATTCCCGCCGGTCAGGACTCACTAAGTCCAAACCGCCACCTCGAGGTCGATAGCGCTGCGGCGCTGCTCAATCTGATCGAACGCATTCGCCGCGTCACGGGCAAGCCAACGGGGTTCAAAGCGGTCATCGGCACCTACGGCTGGTTGGACGAGCTGTTCGAAGAAGTTCGGCGCAGAGGACCCGACAGCGCGCCCGACTTCATCACCGTGGATAGCGGCGATGGCGGATCGGGCGCGGCACCGATGGCGCTGATGGACAACGTCGGCCTGCCGATACGGGAGAGCCTGCCCCTGGTCGTAGACAAGCTCGGCGAGCACGGTTTGCGCGAACGTATTCGGGTGATCGCTAGCGGTAAGATGATCACGCCGGCTGAAGCAGCCTGGGCGTTCTGTATCGGCACCGACTTCGTTGTCTCGGCGCGGGGGTTCATGTTCGCGCTCGGCTGTATTCAAGCGCTACAGTGCAACCGCAATACTTGTCCGACCGGCATCACGACCCATAACAAGCGCTTGCAGAAGGGCCTGGACCCGGCCAACAAAGCCGTTCGAGTCAGCCGCTATGCACAGCGGATGGTCAAGGAAATCGGGATCATCGCGCATTCCTGCGGAGTCGAGGAGCCGCGGGCGCTGCAGCGCATGCACTGCCGTGTCGTCACGGCTACTGGGAGATCGATTCCGCTGAACGAAGTCTATCCGGACGTGCCGCCCCGGGCCGACCGGGTGGCGTGAGATTCGCAACCGCTTTGCCGAATCGTCGCTGTAGCCGTTCAGTCTTCGAGCAGAAAGCTGCGCAAGTGGTCCGAGCGCGAGGGATGACGCAGCTTTCGCAACGCTTTGGCTTCGATCTGCCGAATTCGCTCACGGGTGACATCGAACTGCTTACCAACTTCCTCGAGGGTATGGTCAGTATTCATGTCGATCCCGAAACGCATCCGCAGTACTTTCGCCTCGCGAGGCGTCAGACCGGCCAAGACCGCGTGCGTGGTTTCCTTAAGCCCCTCGGAGGTCGCCGAGTCCACGGGAGACGAGACTTCCGCGTCCTCGATAAAGTCGCCGAGATGTGAGTCTTCGTCGTCCCCGATGGGTGTCTCCATCGAGATCGGTTCTTTGGCGATCTTAAGCACTTTCCTGACTTTGTCCTCAGGCATTTCCATGCGCTCAGCCAACTCATCGGGACTGGGTTCACGTCCCATCTCCTGGAGCAGCTGGCGGGAAATTCGATTGAGCTTGTTGATGGTTTCGATCATGTGCACCGGGATTCGAATCGTTCGAGCCTGGTCCGCAATAGAGCGCGTGATCGCCTGTCGGATCCACCAAGTCGCATAGGTCGAGAATTTGTAACCGCGTCGATACTCGAACTTATCGACGGCTTTCATTAAACCGATGTTGCCTTCTTGTATCAGGTCGAGAAACTGTAGCCCGCGGTTGGTGTACTTCTTAGCGATGGAGATCACGAGGCGCAGATTCGCCTCCACCATCTCTTTCTTGGCGCGCCGCGCCTGGGCCTTGCCCATCGAGATCTCCCGATTGATGTCCTTGAGCTCGGCGATGGATAGGAACGTGCCAATTTCCACTCTGTCGAGACGTTTCTGACACCTTTGAATATCACCCTTGAGCTTGGCAAGCTGAGACGAGTGTTTACGTTTCGCCCGTATATGTTTGTCGACCCAGTTCAGGTTGGTCTCGTTCGTCGGGAAGCTAGCGATAAAGTCCTTGCGCGGCATTTTGGCTGAGTTGACACAAAAGACCAAGATCTGCCGCTCCTGGCCTCTGATACTGTTAATGGTGTCTCTCAGTTGCGCCACCATCAGCTCGAACAGTTTCGGCGCGAGTTTGATCTCCATGAACTCATTGACCAGAGATTTGAGATACTTCTGCGTCGTGGTGCCGTCGATCCCATGCTTCTCCATCCCGTCCATGAAACGCTTGTACAGCCGGCGCACTTTTCTCATGCGTTTGATGACTTCCCGCGGATCAGGACCGGTGTCGACCGGCGTATCGTCCGAGTCGTCACTCGCCGCGGGCTTGGCGTTCGGATCTGCGATTCCCTGATTGGGGTCGATGAAGTCCACGATCACGTCTTGCAGGCGCGTCTCGCCGTCGGTAACGAGGTCATAACTATCGAGTAGCAGGCCGATAGTCGGCGGAAACTGAACGAGCGCGATGCGCACCTGGTTGAGACCTTCCTCAATCCGCTTGGCGATGCGAATCTCACCCTGCCGGGTCAGCAACTCGACGGTGCCCATCTCGCGCATGTACATTCGTACGGGATCGGTCGTCCGACCGAATTCACTGTCGACCGTCGCCAACACCGCAACGGCTTCGACGGCTGCATCGTCGACGGTGGAAACGGCTGTATCGGACAGCAGTAACGACTCGGCATCCGGTGCCTTCTCATGGACCGTAATGCCCATGTCGTTGATCATGTTGACGATATCCTCGATCTGCTCCGGATCGACGATATCGCTGGGCAGGTGGTCGTTGACCTCGCTGTAAGTCAGATAGCCTTGCTCTTTGCCTTTGGCGATGAGGATCTTGAGCTGAGATTGGCGCTCGTCTTCCTGAGGCTCGGGCTTGGGCCGGGTCTGCGCAGCTTTATCCATCTTTTCGGACTTCCTTGCCGTTGGGACGGCGCAATGCAAACAATCAAGTTTATCTGAACACAGGGTAGCCCGCTAGGGCATAGTACCCCGTGAACAGTCCTTAATCGGCCCGTTGCGCGCTCTGGGCCGCTCTCAGGCGAGCGCCGATTTCGGCCATTTCCGCCCGCTGCGCCTCGCTTAACGCATCGCCACGGCGTGTCAGCGCGTGCAGCCGATCCTTCAAGCCCCGCTCGACCAGACGAGCCACGTTATCTCGTAGAACCTGCGGCGCGGCGGCCTCGTCATCCAGGGGTGGCCGGCCGGCGAAACGGCTCAGAAAGCGGCCTTCGGGATCATCCCGGAACCGCTCTTCGAGTCCCGCAGCGTTTATCTGGGGATGCTCCCGCACGACTTCAAGCAGGTGTCGCAAAAGCTCGACACCGGGCAGGTTCACATATTCCAGATCCGCTACCTCGCCGAGTTCGAGCGCCGCGGCGGGGTGGTGCAATATCAGCGTGATCGCCTTCCTGATTAGCGGACTGCGCTTTGCCGCAGGCTCGGGGCGGCGCGTTGCGGGCACGTTTTGTCTTGACGTATCGAGTAAGACGTCGAGCCGCGCCGGCGTTAGACCTACCAGCTCTGCAAGTCGCTCGAGCAGCAGTTCGCGGTAGACGCCTACCGGCAGTTGCGCAAGCAGTGGTCGTACCAGGGCCGTCAACCGGGCGCGCCCATCGGCGCTGGCGAGGTCGACTTTGCGCTGCAGTTCTTCGAGTAGAAATTCGGACAGCGGTGTTGCTGTCGCCAGCAGTGCCCGGAATGCTTCCGCTCCGCGCTCGCGAACCAGCGAGTCAGGATCTTGGCCTTCTGGCGGCAGCAGAAACTTGATTTCGACGGTTCCACCCGCATGCGGTAAGGTAGTTTCGAGCGCGCGCCACGCGGCTGCACGTCCGGCACGATCGCCATCGAAACAGAAGATGACTCGGTCGGTGAGCCGCGTCAGTCGGCGAATGTGTTCGGCGGTGGTTGCGGTTCCAAGTGTCGCGACGGCCGGTTCGATGCCGTGCTGGGCGAGGCTCGCGACATCCAAATAGCCTTCGACGACAATAATCTCTGCCGCTCGTCCCCGCGTCTGACGGGCCTCGTACAGGCCATACAGCGCCTGCCCTTTGTGAAATACCGGCGTCTCGGGCGAGTTAAGATATTTGGGTTCGCCAGCGCCGAGAACGCGCCCGCCAAAGCCGATTACCCGACCGCGCGGATCGCGAATCGGGAACATGATGCGGTCTCTGAACCGGTCGTATTGGTGGCCCTGTTCATTGCGTATCACGAGTCCGGCATCGCGAAGTAGCGAAATCCGGGCCTCGTTGGTCCCCAACGCCCGCAGAATCGTATCCCACGCATCGGGCGCGAAACCCATGGCAAAGCGTCCGGCCGTTGCGCCGTCGATACCGCGCTGCTGCAAGTATTCGATAGCGCCTGAGTTTTGCCGCAGGGCGTCGCGGTAAACTTGACCTGCTTCGCGGAGTACGTCGTAAAGTGCGTCGGTGTGTCCGGAGTGCCGATCATGCCCGCTAGTGGGTACCTCGAGTCCCAGCATTTCAGCGAGCGCCTCGACGGCTTCGACGAAACCGAGCTGCTCATAGTTCATCAGGAAGCCGATGGCTGTCCCGTGAGCACCACAGCCGAAACAGTGATAGAAGCCCTTCGTCGGGCTGACGGTAAACGATGGCGTCTTTTCGTCGTGGAACGGACAGACGGCTTTGTATTCCTTGCCCGCTTTTTTCAACGTTACCCGGTTGCCGATAACCTCGACGATATCGGCGCGGGCGATCAGCCCATCGATGAACGGTTGTGGAATCCGCCCGCTGCTGGAGTGTCCTGAGGCCACATTCGGTCCGCGAGGTGCGTCAGAGAGTTACTAGCATAACAGCGGCACGGCGACCGCCTGGCCAGGGTGGTTAGCGCTCGCCGAGCCGAACTCGGACCAACGCACTGACCTGTGCCATATCGACCTTCCCCGCAGCACGCGTCTTGATTTCGGCCATGACGCGCCCCATGTCGGCCCGCGAGTTAGCTGCGGTCGCCGCGAGCACTTCCTCGACGAGCGCCAGGGTCTCCGCTTCATCCAGCGGCGCCGGCAAGTATTCCTGCAGCACTGCTATCTCGGCGATCTCCTTGGCGACGAGGTCGTCACGATTTCCTTGTCGATATTGGCCGATGGACTCCTGGCACTGTTGCACCATTTTCCTCAACACGTTCACGACGGCGGCGTCGGTCAGCGTATCGCGCGCATCGATCTCACTTCGCTGGATTGCCGCCATGGCCAAACGCAGGATACTGAGTCGCGCCTTATCCCCCGCTCGGAGAGCTGATTTGACGTCGTCCTGTAGGTGCGCTTTGAGCGTGGTGCTGGGTGGCATGGCATGCTGCCCGGGATGGTTAGAACATGCGTGTGCGTCGCATTACCACCCTCGCCTGCCGTTTCAGGTGTCGTTTGACGGCTGCTGCTTTCTTACGCTTGCGTTCCTGGGTGGGCTTTTCGTAATACTCGCGCCGACGTAGTTCGGTGAGCACGCCCGCTTTCTCACAAGCGCGCTTGAAACGCCGTAAGGCGGCATCAAAGTGCTCACTTTCTCGTACACGAACGCCTGGCATCTGAACTTCCCTGGGTCAGAAAAATAAACCGGCTGACGCCGGCGGTGAAGCGATCGATGATATCCCTTAGGATGGGCAGGTGTAAAGATTCTGTGAGGATGAGCGTTGAAAGTACTGGGGATAGAGACCAGCTGCGACGAGACTGGCATCGCTATCTATGACCCCGCTGCGGGGCTCGTTGCCGAAGCTCTATTCAGCCAGAATGATACCCATGCGCGCTACGGTGGTGTTGTGCCCGAGCTCGCTTGTCGTGATCACATCGCCAGATCAGCGCCGCTGTTGTGTCAGGTTGTCGCCGACGCGGGGTTGACGCTCCAGGATCTCGATGCGATTGCCTACACGGCCGGCCCCGGACTCGTCGGCGCCCTGATGGTGGGCGGCTCGCTCGCCGCATCGTTGGCGTTCGGGCTTGGTATTCCGGCGCTGCCGGTGCACCACATGGAGGCGCACCTGTTGGCGGCCAGGCTGGAGGAGGATGCGCCCGATTTTCCGTTCCTCGCGCTGCTCGTTTCCGGCGGGCATACGCTGCTGGTACGCGCGCAGAGCCTCGGCGCCTATGTCACGATCGGTAACACGTTGGATGACGCCGCCGGCGAGGCGTTCGACAAAGTCGCGCGGATGTTGTCGCTGCCTTATCCGGGCGGAGCGGCGCTCGCGGAACTCGCCGCGGCGGGCGATCCTGAAGCGTTCGATTTCCCGCGGCCGATGAAGAATCGCGGCTTGGACTTCAGTTTCAGCGGTCTGAAGACGGCGGTCCGCCTGAAGCTTGAAAGCGAAACGGCGAGAGGCGCAGCGGGCGGGATGAACGGCTCGCTGTATGCCAATATTGCGGCATCCTTTCAGGCGGCTGTCGTCGATACGCTCGTGCAAAAGTCGATAAAGGCCATGGCGATGACCGGCCTCGACCGGCTCGTGGTTGCTGGTGGCGTCGGCGCTAACAAAAAACTGCGGCAACGACTGACTGCAGCCGGTAAGCAGCAGGGCTTTCGTGTCTACTATCCGCGGCCGGCCTATTGTACCGACAACGGAGCCATGATCGCCTACGCGGGATGGTGTCACCACGGAACCGTTGCGCCGGGGGTGCCGAGCATCCTTGCACGGCCACGATGGTCTCTGGATGAACTCGCTCTGCAACGTTAAGGACCGATATGGACAAGATTTTCCTTCGCCAGCTGGAGATCGATGCAGTGATCGGTATCTGGGAATGGGAGAGACGGATCAAGCAGAGAGTCAGTATCGATCTGGAGATGGCGACCGACGCCCGGCGCGCCTCGCGCAGTGATACCGTGGACGATACCCTCAACTACAAGGACGTCGCGAAGCGACTCATCGACTTCGTCGGCGAGTCGGAGTTCCAGCTGCTCGAATCGCTTGCGGATGCCGCCGCCGGACTCGTGATCCGGGAATTCGGTGTTCGCTGGGTCAAGTTATCGGTTGGCAAACCTGGGGCGATAGCGGGCTCCAAGGTTGTGGGTGTCACCATCGAGCGTACTGCGGATGATTACGATGGCTGAGGCCTATGTCGGCCTTGGTAGCAATATCGATGCGCAGCGGCACCTCGCGGGCGCCATCGAGGCGCTGCAGGATTGCGTTGGCGCCGTCGAGCTGTCCAGCACGTATCGAAATCCGGCGCTTGGCTTCGATGGCGATGATTTTCTGAATCTCGTTCTGCGACTGCATGGCGAGGCCGGACCCGCTGCGCTCGAAAAGATCCTGAGCGAGATCGAGCGACGAGCAGGACGGGCGCGAGCAGGCTCAGGCCCGGGCCCAAGGACCCTCGATCTCGACCTGCTGTTATACGGTTCGCTGATCGATGCTGAACTGAAGCTGCCGCGTGCGGATGTATTGAAGTATCCGTTCGTGCTTTGCCCGTTGGCGGAACTTGCCCCCGGGCTGGTCCATCCGCTGACCGGTATCACGCTCGGGCAGAGTTGGCAGAAAATGGCGCTCACCAACCCGCCGCTGACCAAGCTCGGACCGTTGCCGGGGTTAGCGTCAAAGACGAACCTCGGACCGATTGTGCTGCAGAGCGTTTAAGTGGGGGGACGGCGCGTGGTACGCATCGGTTGGGCGCTATTCGCAGCCTGTGCGATTGTCGGCTGTGGCGGCGGCAGCGGTCAAAGCCCTGGCAACGTCAATGCTTTTTCCTGCTCGATTGGTGTTCAACGACAGGCAATTCACGACATCATGCTCGAGTGGTATTTTTTCAATGACGAACTTGAGCA
>Ga0209987_10000083_pt1 | contig 41042 bp, 37 predicted proteins | sample N074metaG_FD_182134 | JGI IMG/M metagenome (GOLD analysis project Ga0209987, IMG submission 182134) | Deep subsurface microbial communities from Kermadec Trench to uncover new lineages of life (NeLLi) - N074 metaG (SPAdes) (version 2) | ecosystem: Environmental > Aquatic > Marine > Ocean trench...
CACCTCGCTCCAACGCTGGCGGCACTACGAGGCGTTTCTCGACCCGCTGTTCGATGCGCTGGGTGACCTGGCTCCGAAACGCAGCTAGCCTGGCGTTCGCGCTGACGCTGCTCGGCGGCTGCAGCGCAGCGGAACTGCGTCACCGCCAAGCCGTGGCCAACGTGCTGGCCGATGCCAGCGGCTGGCAATCGCGGACGATCGCGACGGACGCCTTCGTGTTGGCGTCCTGGCTGGGTCCCCGGCGAGACGTCGATGGGGCGCTCGCCGTCTACATTGAAGGCGATGGCTTCGCCTGGGCCACGCCGAGTCGGCCATCGTTCAACCCGACCCCAAGGCGACCCCTGGGCCTTGAGTTGGCGCTGCGCCATCCACGCGGCAACGTCGCGTATCTGGCACGGCCCTGTCAATTCGTCGGGGAAACCGAGTTTCGCGGCTGCACTCCGCCGGCCTGGACCTACCAACGGTTCTCCGAAGCCGCGGTAGCAGCCAGCGACCAGGCGATCTCGCGGCTGAAGGCGGATTACAAAGCAAAACGCCTGACCCTGATCGGTTATTCCGGCGGTGGCGCGATCGCTGCACTGGTTGCGGCACGTCGCTCGGACGTCGAACGTCTGGTGACCATTGCCGGTGTTCTTGACCACGTACTGTGGACCGGCAGCAAACGCCTCAGCCCGCTGACCGGTTCGCTGAATCCGGCTGATTCGTGGGCAGCACTCACTCACGTGGCACAGATTCATTACGTGGGCAGCACCGACGAGGTGGTCGATAGCGCCTTGGCGACATCCTTCCGCGCCCGATACGCGGATCCCGAACACGTCCGGATCGTCGTTATGGAGGGCTTCGACCACCGCTGCTGCTGGGTCGATGCGTGGCCACGTCTGGCCGCATCCTGGGCTTCAATCGACCAGCTTGCGGCCCGAGGCAAACAGCAGATAGAACACCAGACCGAACAAGGTGACGCCCGCCGCGACCTGGAACACCAGGGCCCATGAGCCGGTGGCCTCCAGGATCATTCCGCTGACGAAGATGCCGATGATGCCCGGGATGGTCCCCGCGGTGTTGGTGATGCCCATCAGCGTGCCCGCATGCCGTGGCGCGACATCCATGTGATTGATGGCGAAGCCACCGGTGGCGAACGCACCCAGCGCAGTCCCCACGGACATCACCCCAATCGCCATCCACGCCGACTGCACTTCGCCGACGATCAGCAGCGCGGTGGCAATGCCCCCGAACCCGATCGTCTGCATCAGCTTGCGTACCCGGGTGACGTCCATGCCGGCGGTGATCATCCGGTCCGCGATGTTGCCGGCGATATTGAGAAAGAAGAACGAGGTGATATGGGGCACCATCGTGAACCATCCGACGGACGCGTAGTCGACGCCAAGGCCCTTGTTGACGAAGGTCGGCAGCCAGGCAAGCAGCACATACAGCGACCAGTTGTTGCAGAAATGTGCGACCACGATGGCCCACACGGGCGCATGGCTGAGTAACTCCCTCCAGGGCACCGACGTCACCGGCTCCTCGCTGGTGGCCTCCGCCGCGATCTCGGCCAGTTCCTCGGCGCTGATCTGCGGATGCTGGGACGGCAACGACGTGACCGCGCGCTGCCAGGCGAAGTACCAGATCACGCCCAACGCGCCGAACAGATAGAACGCCCACTGCCAGCCCAGGTGCTGAACGATGTACGGGGTGAACACCAGCGCGAAGATGGTGCCCAGCGGGATGCCGCTGTTGGTGAATCCCACCGCCCGGGCCCGCTCCTTCAGCGGCACCCAACGACTGTACAGGCTGTAGATCGACGGAAACGTCACCGCTTCGCCCATGCCCATGGCGATGCGGGTGGCAATCAGCACGGTGATCCCGAGCGCCGCCGCCGGCGGTGTCAGGAGCGTGAACAACGACCAGGCCAGCACGCCCGCCCCGAGTACCACCTTGCCGCCGAACCGGTCCGCCAAGCGACCACCAACGATCTGCAGCAACAGGTAACCGACGAAAAACGATGACAGCACCGTGCCCTGGGTCTGCAGGTTCCAGCCGAAGTCCTCGGCCATCGGGATGATCGCCACCGAGATGTTGACCCGGTCGATGTAGCAGACGAACACCGACAGAAACGTCAGAAACACCACCACATGGCGGCGCGGTCGCGCCGCTGAAATCACCGTGTTGATCGCCCCACCCCCGACCACCTTTGACGAGGATGCTACACCACATGACACCCCTGGACTGCCAGGGTGTGCATTGGCGTATGCGAGAATGCGACATGGAGAACGTACCGGTTATCGCCATTGACCGTCTGAGCACGGATGCGAGCGCCCGGGCGGCCATCGATGTCGCCTGCCGCGAGTGGGGATTCTTCCAGATCGTTGGCCACGGACTGCCTGCGCAAGCGATCGGTGCGCTGCGCCGGCAGATGCACGCGTTCTTTTCCCAGGCCAGCGAGGCCAAGCGGGAAATTTCCCGCACGGCCGGCAACCCCTGGGGTTTTTTCGATCAGGAACTCACCAAGAACACCCCGGACTGGAAGGAGATCTACGACTACGGCCCACCCGGGCGCACCCCCGACATGCCGGGCTTGAGCCCCCAGTGGCCGCCCGCGCTGCCGGACTTCGAACCCGCCATCCGCGCCTATTATCAGGCCTGCGAGGGGATTGCGCTGCGTCTGATCGACGCGATCGCGACCAATCTCGGTGCCACGCCTGGGTCTTTGCGGCGCGATTTCGAGCCGAGCCATACCAGCTTCCTGCGCCTGAACTACTATCCGAGGTGTCCAGCGCCCGCGCGACCGGCCGGGATTGAAGTTCCCGAAGACGGCCACCTCGGCATCAACCACCACACCGATGCTGGCGCGGTGACCCTGTTGCTGCAGGATGCGCAGGCCGGGCTGCAGGTGTTTCGCGACGACGCCTGGCACACGGTCGAGCCGATCGGCGATGCACTGGTGGTGAATATCGGCGACGTGGTCCAGGTGTGGTCGAATGATCAGTACCGCGCGCCGTTGCACCGCGTGCTGGCCAACGAGCAGCGGGAGCGCTACAGCGCACCGTTGTTCTTCAACCCGAGCTACGAGACCGACTATGCGCCGCTGGCGAGCACCCTCGACGCCGCGCATCCCGCCCGCTATCGGCCGATCCCCTGGGCCGAATTCCGCGCCCAGCGCGCCGCCGGCGACTACGCCGACTACGGCGCCGAGGTGCAGATCGCCGACTACAGGCTTCACGACGACTGACCTTGGAGCGTTGGGCGCCGCTCTCTTTGGACGCTTCTGAGGGATTGTGCGTAGAATCCTACGTTTGTTGCGAGCGCTCCCCATTACTCACCGTCCCGTTTACCTCGGCTACGTGGTCGTGCTGCTTACCCTGGCCGCGACCCTTTCGTTCATCGATCGTCAAATCCTCAACGTCATGATCGGCCCGATCAAACGCGATCTGGGTGGATTGTCCGACACGGAGATCTCGTTGATCATCGGCCTTGCGTTCTCCCTGGTGTACTCGCTGGCGACCTGGCCACTGGCACGCCTGGCCGACCGGAGCAGCCGGCGCAACATCATCGTCGCCGGGATTTTCTGCTGGAGCGCGATGACCGCGCTGGCGGGCCTCGCCAACTCGTTCTGGCAGCTGTTCGGCGCACGCATGGGCGTCGGGATCGGCGAAGCGAGCCTCGGGCCCGCCAACCAATCGCTGCTGGCGGACTACTTCGAAGCCAGCCGCCTGCCGCTGGCCTACGGCATCGTCGGCACCGCACCGTTCATCGGCACCGGCATCGCCAACATCGTCGGGGGGCCGTTGATCGACTACCTCGAAGCGCGGCCCAACTTCTCGCTGCCGCTGTTCGGCGAGGTGTACTCCTGGCAGATGGTGCTGGTGGTGGTCGGCTTGCCCGGACTGCTGCTGGCCGCACTGATGTTCACCGTGCGCGAGCCGAAACGCACCGGACTCGGTGGTGCTGCCTACCCCCACGGCTATCCGCTCAAGGAAGTGTTCGACTTCGTCAGGGAACGCGCCCGCTACCTGACCCTGCACTTCATCGCCTACCTGTGCCTGTCGATTCAGGGGTTTGCATTTCTGACCTGGATCGTCGAGTTTTTCGTGCGCAAGCACGGCTGGACCAAAACCGAAATCGGCCTGTCCTACGGTTTCATTGCCCTGTTCATCGGCATCGCCGGCAGCGTCTGGGCGGGGTTCTACGCCGGACGGATGCTCGCCCGGCAACGCGCCGATGCCACCATGCGGCTGTGCTTGTGGGGGACGATCGTGCTTGGCCCGCTGGCCGTGCTGATGCCGTTATTGAGCGATGCCCACTGGGCGCTGGCGCTGATCGTGCCCATCACCTTCTGCATGTCGATGCCGCCGGGCTTGAGCAGCGCGGCGCTGCAGGCAATCGCGCCGAATCAGATGCGCGGCCAGATGATTGCGTTGTACCTGATCTGCGTGTCGTTCATTTCCTACCTGGTCGCGCCGCTGATCATCGCGGTGATGAACGACTACATCTTCGGACGCGAGGACGCCATCGACCTCTCGTTGGCATGGCTGGCGTTATTCAACTATTCCATTGCCGCGGTGTGCCTCGCATTCGCGTTGAAACCGCTGCGGCGCGCCATCGAGCAGGCGCGCGCCTGGCAACAGGTCTAGACGATGCAGCCCATTCCCCTGCTCGGCGGCCCGGTCCGACTGACCGGCGCGCTGGATGTCGACCAACGCCCGACGGGCATCATCCCGCGGCGCCTCCCGGACTGGACCCGGCCCCAGGTGCCGCCGTTCATGGTCGCCGTGGCCACGCAACCGTCGGGCGTGCGACTCGAGTTCGACAGCGATACGCGCTGCATCGAGCTCCATCTCAAGCTGGCGCGCTTCGAGCAAGGGCCCGCCGGCGTGGCCGACGCGGTCTTCGACCTGGTCATCGACGGCGACGTCACGCTGGCCCAGCAAGGCGAAGGGGGCGACCGTGTGTGGGTCGACCCCGCCGACCCCAACCATGTCGAGATCCGCCGCGGCGAACCATGCACGGTGCGCTTCGAGGACCTGCCGGCGGGCAGCAAACGGCTCGCGCTGTGGTTGCCGGCCAACGCACGGGTGGAGTTGATCGAGCTGCGCATCGACCCTGATGCAACCATTGCCGCAGCCGAGCCATCGGGCTTGCGCCGCTGGATCCACCACGGCAGTTCGATCAGCCACTGCAGTGAAGCGCACAGCCCGACCCGCACCTGGCCTGCGGTCGCCGCTCGCCTGGGTGGTGTTGAGCTGCTCAACCTGGGACTGGGCGGCAGCTGCCATCTCGATCAGTTCGTGGCCCGGACCCTGCGCGACGAGCCGGGCGATCTGTTGAGCCTGAAAGCCGGTATCAACGTCATCAACATGAACTCGCTGACGGAGCGCACGTTCGCGCCTGCGCTGCACGGCTTCATCGACACCGTTCGTGAGGGCAAGCCCGATACACCGTTCCTGATCGCTTCACCGATCATCTGCCCGTGCGCCGAGCAGCATCCCGGCCCGACGGTGCCCGACGCCCAGGGCGTGTTCCGCATCATCGAAGGCGACCCGCGCATCCGCCGCGACAGCCTCACGCTGACGATGGTGCGCGAGATCATTGAGGACATCGTGGCGCAACGGCGCGCTGCCGGAGACGCGCAGCTGCACTACCTGAACGGGCTGGAACTGTTCGGCGAGGCCGATCTCGACGATCTCCCGGACGCCCTGCACCCCAACGGCGACGGCTACGTGCGGATGGGCGAACGGTTCCACCAACTCGCGTTCGCCGACGGCGGCCCTTTTGCTTGACCGGTCCCGCTTCTTTGAGAGCAGAGAGATCCCTTGGAGATAGTTCCATGAAGCTCAGGAGCTTCCAGATAACAGATGAAAAACACATCGTAGAGGGGCCCGTTGGGGAGGGCTCGCCTGCCTGGTTCGAGGACCCGGTGCATCGCTGGCTCGACATCGAAGCGCCTGAAGAAGAAGAGCTGAATGCACTCCTGAAGCCACTGAATATCGACCCGGAGATGCTGAGCGTACGGGTGGAGCCGGATTCGGGTCTTTTTATCGAGATCCTCGAGAAGCTGTTGTTCATTCGAATCCCGACGCAAGCCGCCACCTCCGATGGGGGTCTCACGCACATCTCGCTGTTATGCCTTCCCACGACGCTGGTGAGCATTCACCAGGAGCCGCTGCCTGCAATCTCGGATCTGGCACTTCGTTTAACAGGTCGTATCCGCCTGAAATCGGCGACCACCTCGGCCCTCGTCTACCAGGTGATCGCAAGGCTGGTGGGCGAAAACTTCTTCGCCTTCACGGCGTGTCGCCGGAAGCACGATGCGCTCTGCAAGCAGTTGATCGAGGATTCAGGCAGCGTGGTGCCGGAAGACATATTCAGCCTGCGGCGCCGGATTACCAACATCGGCGATGTGAACGAGGATCATGCCTTCTGCGTCGACGTCCTTCAGAAGGTGGAGAGCACCTCGTTCAGCGCGGGCGATCAGCGGGAGCACTTACAGGAACTCGAGCGCAGCCTTGGACGCAACCAACGCTCCATGGATCGCCTGGAAGAGAACGTCAAGGAACTGCACCAGCAGTTTCTGCTTGCGATCCAGGACATGACGGGCAACCGGCTGAAGGTCCTGACGATTCTGTCGGCCGTGTTCCTGCCCTTGACCCTCATCGCCGGCATTTACGGCATGAACTTCGAGCACATGCCGGAACTGCATGTACGCTACGCGTATTACGTGATCCTGGGATTCATGGCCCTGGTGGGGGTCGGTATGCTTGGATTCTTCTACAAGAAAGGCTGGTTCGACTGACGGTTTGGAACGAGATCAAGGATGAACAATAGACACCGTTTCGCGTTACATTTGAGTTTGTTGCTGATATTAGTTGGCTGCTCGGACGGTTGGCAGCCGGTGGCCGAAGGTCGAATCGGCAACACCACGCCGTTCATCTTTTCTGCTGACGAGACTGCCGAGGGCGATAACGAGTTCAACGGGAAGATCGAGAAGGTGACGGTGGAGGTGGCGCAGGCACGCTGAACAAATCCATAGCCGGGCTAAGCGGTAAGATAGGCGGCGAGAAAGCCCACGGTGTCGCGGAACTCCTGGGGTGGTACCGCCGAATGGCGCCCCGGGTTGGCGTGCAGCGATTTGACCTCCGAACTCAGGGCGGCAAACAAGTCCAGGCCGCCCTGCCGATCGATCAGTTCGTCATCCCACTGCAACAGGAACCGCACCGGGCAGGACACCCTGGGTGCGTCGGCGCGCAGACGATCGCCGTTCAGCCGCCCGAACCCCATCAACCCGAGCAACGCCACCTGAATGCGGGGTTCGGCGGCGACCACCGGTACGCCCATCATGGTGCCCATCGATAGGCCCCAATAGCCGATGGAGGACGGCGCCTGCTCGGCGACCACCGCGTCCAGCGCGGCGCGCCAATCGGCCACCATTTCATCATAGATGCTGTCACGGGCCCAGGTGGTCTCGAAGTCTTCGCCGGTGCTGCGCTCACCATGGCCAGGCCCATCGATGGCAAAGGAGGCGATGCCGTGATGGCGCGCCAGCATGCGCGCCAGGGACAACACGTAGCCGGAGCGTTTGTGCTGGGTTCCGCCGTGGCCGATAAGCACCAGCGGCGCACTCTCCGCCGCGTCCTCGGCCCGCCAGAGAATGCCCGGTACGTCGCGCCCTTCGATCTCGATCCGAAAGCCTTGCTCTAGCACGCCTCGCGATTCCGTCGTTTCCGCCCACTGCATGGTGCCCATTACAAGTCATCCCGCGCGCTGATCTGGAACAGCCAGATATCCGGAGGTGGCGGCTCGCCGCCCCGGTCGCCGTATTTGGCCAGCGCCGATGCAATTACCGCATCGACGTCGATATCGGTCACTCGCATCGCAATCGCCGGATAAACCGAATCGCCCACTTTGACCCGGACCCGTGGATCGGCGAGTACATACTTCGGCCAGGTCTTGGTCGAACCCTCAGACGCCGGGATCATGAGGCTGCCCCCGTGCACGAAACAGATCGTGGTTACCGAGTGCGGGTCGCCCACTCGGGTCTCCAGCGCACACAGCGGGTGTTCGTCGACGAACGACCAATCGTCCGGGTATGGCTGCTCGGCGCCGGAGAGCATCTTGCCCGACAATGGCCCGATCGGATCGGTTCGCAGCAGCCAGGCGATCCCGGCAACGACCGCCAGCGCGCCGATCGTAATACCCAGGTACTTCAAGAATTTCATTCCTTCCCCGGAAGCTTTTTGTGTACGGTGAAGCCACGAGCGTACGACACGGGGGCCTCAGCTGCCATGGAACTTTCAAACAAGGTCGCAATCGTCACGGGGGCAGCCAGCGGGATCGGCGCGGCCTGTGCCCACGCTTTTGCGGCAGCCGGTGCGCGAGTCGTCGCGGTAGATCTCAACGGCGACGGCGCGCGGGACGTCGCGGTTGAAGTCGGCGGCACGGCATTCGCCTGCGACGTGGCCAATGAAGCCGACATCAACGGGCTGATCGCCGATACCGAGCGACAACTCGGGCCCGTCGATGTGTTCTTCAGCAACGCCGGCGTCGCCACCGGGGGGGATCCGTTGAGCACCCCGATCGACGTGTGGAACAAGCAGTGGCAGATCAATCTCATGAGCCACGTGTTCGCCGTTCGTGCGGTGCTGCCCGGCATGCTGGAGCGCGGCGCGGGTTACCTGCTGCACACCGCATCCATGGCCGGAATCCTCACCACCCACGGTAACCTCACTTATGCAGTGACCAAACACGCCGTGGTCGGGTTGGCGGAATGGCTGTCGATCACCTATCACGACAAGGGCATTCGGGTATCGCTGCTGGCGCCGCTGGGGGTGCGCACACCGATGCTGGGGGATGTGGAGTCCGAGTTCGCGCGCCGCGCCACCGGGCCGATCAAAGAACCCGAAGACGTCGCCAGCATGGTCGTGGATGCGATTTCCGAAGAGCGCTTTCTGATTCTGACCGACCCGATCGCCCAGAAGTGGATGAACAACAAGAACGACGACCTGGAACGCTGGTTGAACGGCATGCGTCGCCTGCAGCGGGTGATTGAGGGCGTGGAGTCCGACTAGGAGCGCCGCACGAGGGGTTATTCGCTCGGCGACCCCGACGACGCCCGATCAAAAACCTTTCGATATTCCCGGGTACTGCCCTGCCGGGGGTTCAGCGTGACGGTGACCCTCATCTGATCCGATGAGGTCAGTTGAAACTTCTTGTCCACCTTGCGACTGGTGGTCTCGTAACGCTCCGAAAGCTTGCTGCCTGTCCAACGGACTTTCTTGCCCTGGTGCTTGCCAGGTTTCATGTGGTCCTCGCCAAGTCCCTGGTACCGAACGATCACCACCTCATCGACGACCGAGATTTCGAGTTGTTGGCAGAACAACACGTCCGGATCCTTCAGCTTGGTACCAGAACCCGCCGCGGACTGGCCGCCACCCGGCAGAGGAATGCCGATGCCGCCCACCGAAACTGAGGTCCGCAGGCCGCCCAGTCCATTGCCACCGGGTTTCTTCCTGACCAGTTCGTGGGAGGCATCCGCGTTGAGTACCCACACGCCGGTCAGGTCCGGCTTTGCCTGCGCACCGGCAGGGGCGGCGGCAAGTCCAGCGCACAGCAGCAACGCCAGTACCGGTGCCATTAGAAGCGCGAAGATGTCAGGGTGTGGTCCGCATTGGCCCACACTGCGTCAAAGCGCTGGCCTGCGCTGGCCGCACCCGCGTCATCGCCCAGCGCTGCGAGCGCCTGCTGGAGCCCGAACAGGGAATAGCCGTTGCCGGGGTTGTCGCTCAAATCCTGCCAATAAACCGCCGCTGCTTCCGCCGGATGGCCCGCCTCGAGCAGCACCGCGCCAAGCACATGCCGAACCGGGAAGTACCAATCGGGCGGTTCGCTGTAGCGCAACGAGTCTTGCAGGCGTGTGGCTTTCTCCAGGTGTGAGATGGCCTGGTCGTACTTGCCGCGCGCCGCGGCCATATCCCCCTCGACCACTTCCGCGCCGATCTCCAGCAGGGTCGGGGCGGCGCCGAAACCCACCAGATAGGAGTCATTCAATGAACCGGCAATGCTGCGCAGCGCCGCCAGCTCCCGTCGCGCAGCCCGGCGTTCGCCTTTGTGCTGATAGGCCAATGCCCGACCGTAATGCCAGACCCCGAGCATGAACTCGGCGTCGTCACTGGGCCGATCCGTTTCCAGGATCTTGTCCCACATGCCGAAGCGCACCATTACGTACATCGGTTGCGACAGAAAGCTTTCGAACAACCCCATGCCGTCGCCGCTGACGTTGGGCGGAATCTTCCGGTAGATCTCCCCCGCATCGGTCAATGCCTGCTGGCTCTGGCCAAGAAACATCGCCGACCACACCTTGAAGTGCATGTTGTGCGGATAGTAATTCAGCGGATAGATGCCCTGGGCGCGGCACTGCACGATGTAGTCCGCATCGGCCTGGGCCGCGGCCGCGTTCACCGCATAGGATTCCTGATAGCGGCCGACCCGCATATAGATGTGACTGGGCATATGCACCATGTGGCCGGCGCCCGGCATCAGCGGCCGCAGGGCGTCGGCGCTCGCAACCGCGCGTTGCGGATGCTTCTCCTCAACCAGGTGGATGTGGTAATGCAATGCGCCCGGATGATCGGGGCTGCGCTCGATTACCGACTCGAGCAAGGCGACCAGTTGCGCGGCATTGCCTTTCGGCGTGCCGTCGCCATACCAGTAGTTCCAGGGCTGAAGGTTCATCAACGCGGCTGCGTACAGCGTCGCAGCATCCAGGTCATCGGGGTAGGCCGCGACGACGTCCGCCATGGCGTCCGCGTACGCCCGGTCCAGCGCGCTGCGATCTTCGGTTGCCAGCGCCGCGTAACGCGTTGCCAGCGCCTCGATCAAGGCGCGCTCGCGGGCGGAAACCCGGTCGCGCAGCGCCATTGCCTGACTGATCGCCTGATAGGCCTGGGCCGCAACTTCCGGCTGCATCGGTAGATTGAGGTTCGGGCCCAGCACCAGGGCCCAGCCCCAATACGCCATCGCGTTGTCCGGGTCCAGGCGTGCCGCCTCCTTGAAGGCGCGCAACGCTTCGGAGTGGTTGAAGCCATAGGTCAGCCGAACCCCCTGATCGAAGAAATACTGAGACTGCGGGTTGTCGGTGGTGACCGGCATATGATGTTCGCCCAGCCCCTTCAGGGTAGGCGCGATGGCACTCGTGGCCGTCTGCGGGTTCGCCTCGATTGCGCGCGGGTCGTGAATCTGTGCGATCGAACTCATGGCCCATGCGACCGCTACAAACGTAATCGTGGCTCTCAACAACGTGCCTTCCCCTCGTCCTGTGTGACGTTCTTATATTCCAACGACGCTCTGGATACCACCGCTGCGCCGCAAAGGTTACCCACCGCGCACTGAAAAAGCCTAGCAAACCACACCTCGACGCCCCACTGCATCGCAGCAACCAGATGACTTGAATCACGTTTCGCGACGCAGGGGCGGCCACTGTGGCCAGGAGTAATGAAGCTGAGACCTGGGTAACTGATTCCGGTGCGGCGTGGCGTCACCATCAGCGCGCAGACACGTTGGCCCGGGTACGGTTTTGGAAGGACCCCAATGGAAATCGCTGTTGCCGATCTAGTCATCTACGCGATCCCGGCGTTACTCGGCGCGGTGGTCGGCTGGGCGATCCGGCAGAGCATCGCCAGCGGCAAGGAAGCCGCGCTGAAACTCAAGGTCCTCCATGCCAAATCCGCCGTGCCGAAACTGGAATCCTCGATTCGCCACCGTGACCAGCAGGTGTCCACCCTGGAGACGCAGGTCAGCGCCCTGAAAACGCGCGAACACGAGCTTGCCGAGATGCTCGAGGGCCAACGTAGTGAGTCCGCCATCCACGAACGGCAACTGCGCAACGCAAACTCCGAGCTGAACGTACTCAGATCCGGCTCGGAGACGGACGGCCAGCTGTACATGGACGACGATGAGGCGCCCGCCTCGGGTGATTCCGACCTGGTCGAGCGCGCGACCCGGGCGGAAGAACGCTACGAGTCCTTGAAACGCGGTCTGATCCAGCGCGACGACCGCATTCACGAGTTGGAAGGCGAGTTGGAGGCCAAACTCGAAGATCGCAATGACGCCCCAGTGCCTGCGGAACAGTTGGACGCACTCGAAACCGCCAAATCCAAGCTCCGGGTGCAGCTCGGCGCACGTGATGACACGATCAAACAGTTGAATCAGCGTCTGGAGGACGAAGCCGAGCGGCGCGAGGTACTCGAATCGCTGGCAAAAGGGCGCAGCGAGGCGAAGCTGGAAGCGCGCGCAAAACTCGCCGGGTATGAGGAGGAACTACCGGCATTGCGCAAGACGCTGGCCGAGCGCGAGGCGATGATCACGCAACGCGTGGCCACCATCACAGCTCTTCGGGATCAGATCGACGGTCTGGAGAGCGCCAAGGCGGAAGCGGAGGGACGTGTCGTCGAGCTGACCGGTTCGCTGGTCGAACGCGACGATGCGATTGCCGAGCACGACACCGTGATGGACACGATGAATCGCACCCTCGATGCGCACAAGGGTCAGATAGAGACCCTGACCCAGCGCAACAGTCGCACCGACGATTCCCTGCGCGCCGCCGAACAAAGTATTGCCGAACGTGATGCCGAGATCGCCGCCAGGGAGGCGAGCACCGGCGAAGTGCAGGGCGCCATCGAATCGCTGAAGGGTTCGCTACGCGATCGCGACTTCAAGATCGAAACTCTGCAAAGTGAGCTGACCCGGGTCACTGAACAGCTCAGTTCCAGCCGTGACGAGCTTGCCCAATCGAGTAGCACGCGCGGCCAGGACATGGAGCACCTGGAGACCCAAAGCCGTGAAGCGCAGCAGCGCGCGGCCGACCTGCAGCAAGAAAAAGAGAAGCTCGAAGCGCAGGTGTCGGCACTGGAATCGACCGCCAGCGCACACCGGCAGCGCAGCGAAGGTGTCGAACGCGACGTCGCCGACCGCGACCTCAAGATCAACGCCCTGGAAGGCAAACTGCGCGATGCCCAGGGACAGATCGATTCTCTGGCAAAGGAACGGGCCGACGTCGAAGCGGCCCTGAAGGAGCACGAAGAGACGGCGCGCAACGCGTCGAACGGCGCCCAGCGTCGGCCGCGTCCGCAACCCGACGCCAGCGCCGATGAATCCCGCCTGCGCGAGGCGGATCAGCGTATCAACTCGCTGGAAAACAGCATCAAAGACCGTGATTTTCGCATCGACAGCCTGCTCCAGGACGCGGCCGCCCTCGAAGCAAAACTGGAGGTGTATCGGGCCGAGGACCTGGACAACGACGACGCGGCACCCGAAGGGACCAGCTGAGCGCTAGTCGCTAGTCGCTAGTCGGCCAGCCACCCTAATAACCCAGCTGCTTATCAATGACCCCTTCCAGCGGTTGATCCTCGCGCAGCGCCGCGAGGTTGCGAACGAACCGATCGATGTTCCGCGACGCCCGGAACTGGCTCGCGCCTGCCGTGTGCGGCGTCATCACGACGTTGTCCAATTGCCAGAGCCCGCTGTCGGCGGGTAGCGGTTCGCGCGGTGCGACATCCAAGGCGGCGCCACGGATTATCCTCTCCGACAACGCGTTGACCAGCGCCTGCTCCTGCATCACTTCGCCCCGGGTGACGTTTACCAGGTACGCGGTCGGCTTCATGCGGGCGAACGCGGACTCGTCGAACAGATCGCGGGTCGCGCGCGTCAGCGGGCAGCAGATGGCCACGACATCAGATTCCTCGAGTAACGAATCGAATCCGTCAACCCCTTCGACCACGGGGACTTCTGCGGTCGTTTCAACCGGTTCCGGATCGACGGCTCGACAGTGCATACCGAAGGCCGCGCCGCGCCGGGTCATGGCTTTGCCGGTACCGCCATAGCCCACGCAACCCAGCGTCAAACCGGTCAGCTCGATCTCCTGGCGGCGCATTTCCGGCCGGTGATTCCAGGCATCTGCGCCGTAGCGGTGGGCCGTGGCAAGCTGTCGGGTCAGCATCAGCAACAGCCCGAAAGCATGGTCCGCGAGATGCGGTCCAACCAACCCTTTTTCGCTGGTCAGCACGACCTCGCTGTCGCGGAACCCGGGATACAGGAACATATCGACGCCCGAGGCGATGGCATGTACCCAGCGCAAACACCGGGCCCGGGCAAACAGGGATTCCGGCACGAGGCCAAGCACCACATCGGCGTCCGCCACTTCATCGTGGGCCGCCTTCATGCCCGTCACCCGCACCTCGGCATCGGGACCTGCCGCTGCACGGATTCGTTCCAGGTCGTCGTTCGACACCTCGGGCAACGTCAGTCCCGGAATGATCAGTACCTTCATCGCCACGTCTACTTGAAAGTGATCTCCACGTCGCCCAGGATTGCGCCGAATTCGCCCCGCCAGGTTGCCGGGCGCTCCACGCGCTGCCGGGTGTAGGCGCCGGTGATGACATGCTCGCCGGGTGCAAGACTGCGACCGAAGCGCGCGAGTTCCCGGGCCAGGCGGGCCAGAGACTCGAAGTGATCGTCAATGTGGCCACGTGCCGGCACCCGCTCGCGTAGTTCGTCGTCGCACAGCAGCGTCACCGTCAGCTCCTCGAGGAGCACGTCGAGATCGAAAATACCCGCGACCGGTTGTAGTACCCCCACCACCAAACCCCACTGCGAGAGGTTGTCCGCAACCCGGGCGCCCGGCGCCGCGTCGTTCGGTAGTCGATTCTGATTGAGCTCGAAGGCGGGCGCGACGCTCGCCACAGCGCGGCGCGCATCCGCCGCGGTCACCGATTCGCCCGCCAGGGGCTCCGCCAGCACCCAGCAGAGTTCGTTCTCGACGCCCAGTCCTGGCAATCGCCGCACCACCGCACCCGAGGCGTGAACCCGGCTGGCAAGAATGAAACCAAAGGGCCGAACCCCCGCGCCGAAGGCATCGCGCGAACGGCCGGACGTCAAGCCAAGCTTCCACCCACCCAGTTGCTCGCCTTCGGCCAGCAAGCGATCGAGCACTCCCAGGCATATCGTCTGACCGTCATCCACATTGACCGGCGTGCTCGGCTGCAAGTCCTCCATGGGCCGGAGCATAGGCCAAGCCACATTCTCGCGCATCCATCGGCGCCCCCATCGACGCGCATCCACCGACGCGCTAATGTTGGGCGCTAACGTGAGGCGCGCGGAACTACGAGAGGCAACCCATGCGCAACGGCTATCGCGTCATCGACACCGACGCCCACCAGATGGAACCACCGGCAATGTGGGCAGACTTCATCGATCCGGCTTACGCCGACCGCGCGCCCCGATTGGGAGACCTGGGCGATGGCCGCAAGGGCATGCTCGTGGAAGGTGAGCCGGTTGCCAACCAACACGGCAACTATCCCATGGATTCCAAGGAGTGGAGCGCAGCGGTCACGGCAGCCATGCAGCGTTTCGAGCGCGCCCGCGCCGCGGGTTTCGACGCCGCGTCGAGGCTGGCGGACATGGATGAACAGGGGATCGACGCCCAGGTCCTCTACCCGACGGTGGGCGGCCAGATTCTCGGCAAACCGTTTGCGGATCCGGAGTTGCTGGCGGCCTGTTGCCGGGCGTTCAACGACTGGAGTCTCGAGTACTGCGAAGCGGCAACCGGGCGCCTGCGCATGGCAGCGATGCTGCCCCTGCAGTCGGTAGACCTGGCGATCGAGGAAGCCGAACGGATGGCGGCACGCGGCGCCGCCGCATTTTACCTGCGCCCGAATCCGGTGGCCGGGCGCAATCTACACGACGCCGAATACGATCCGCTGTGGAAAACCATCGAGACCCTCGGCCGGCCGGTGTGTATCCACGACTCGGGCTCACCCTACCTCCCCTCGTTCGGCGAGCGCATGGAAACCCACACCTCGGGTCACATCATTGCGCACCCCTTCGAAGCGATGGTGGCGATGATGAGTCTCATCTGGTTTGGCGTCGTCGAGCGCTTTCCAAACCTGAAGTTCGTGCACGTGGAGGCAGACGCCGGCTGGCTGCCTTACTGGCTGCAACGCATGGAGCAGCACTACGACTTCTCCGGCAACGCAGAACATCCGGAGCTGAAACGCCGCCCAACCGAGTACTTCAAGTCGAACTTTCTGGTGGCGTGTCGTGGTGACGAGATGACCCTGCCGGCGGCCGTGGAGTTGGTCGGCGACGACTACCTCACCTTCAACACCGATTATCCCCACCCCGACGGAACCTGGCCCGACGGCATGAGCGATCTGGAGAGCCAGCCACTGGGTCCGGAAAGCCTGCGCAAGATATACTGGGACAACGCGGCGGAGCTGTTCGGCGCGGCCTGAAACTAAGCGCAACTATTCACCAAGCGCACCTATTCACCAAGCGGAACTATTCACCAAGCGCAACTACGTGAACAGGATGTGCGTCTTCGCACCTGCTGTGCGCCAGTTCACGGTCCGTTTGGCGCACTGAGGCTACCTTCGTCTATCAGCAGAAGGAAAGGCTTGCAGTTGTGGCCTTCAGTTGCGGTCACGCCCCGGCGATGACCCCCAATGCCCTATGCCTCTTAATGGCGGGCGTGCTCGCGCTTGCCATGTCCGCGTGCACCCACGTGCAGACTGACGACACCCCGCCGCCTGCACGACCTCACAAAGACGCGGTCGCCATCGTCGTGAGCAGCAACGCACCTGCCTATCTCAGCGTCGCCCAGGCATTGGCCGAGCGGCTCGACCGCGACTATCTGCGTTACTCGCTGAGTACCGCAAACGCGGCAGTGATCCGCGAGATCATCCAGCGGGAGGAACATCGCGAAGTCATCGCCATCGGTCACGCGGCGGCTCTCGCCGTGCAGGCCATCGGTCCTGCTCGTGTGATCTACTGTCAGGTGTTCTACGACGAAGACCTTCGCCAACAGGGGTTCCGAGGGGTTGCGGCCATTCCCACCTTTGCCATGCAGTTGGACCACTGGATGCACTTGGAGCCGGATCTGAAGCGCATCGGCGTAGTGGTCAGCGCCAACTCCCGCGGATTAGTAGAAGAACTGAAAGCTGCGGCCAACGCGTACGGACTGGACGTGCACCACGAGGAAGTGACCTCGGACAAACAGGCGTTGTTCGTCTACCAGCGCCTGATCCCCGACATCGACGGCTTTTTGTTCCTGCCGGACACTACGGTGCTGAGCGCGTCGGTGATCCGCAGAATGATGAGTTACGGCGTCAAACACCATAAATCGATTCTGGTCTACAGCCCGATGATGTTCGAGTTGGGTGGATCGATACTGATAACCGCCCAACCCGCCGACGTGGCCGAGCAGATCATGGCCCTGTTGGATCCGGTGCAGCGGCTGACGGCGCAGCGCCGGACGCTGACCGACGCCGCCATTACGGTCCGCCGCGCACGGCAGGTCACGCTGGTGGCTGTTCGTGAGGAAACCCTGCCGTGAGCGATCGGCCAGACCCGCTACCGCGGCGAACCCTGGTTCGGGAGATTCTCCTCACCCAGCTTGGCTACGCCGTGATCGTAGGTGTGGTCGCACTGGCGTGCCTCTGGTTCGGTTCCAACTGGATCGCCCGCGACAACATGGCCGACCGCGCCATCAAGTGGGCGGAGGATCTCGACTACCTCGGTGCCGGACTCTATCTCGATGGCGACACGGAACGGTACCTGCGCATCGAAGGCTACGTTTCGAAGTTTCCCGAAATTCAGTTCGTCCGCTACTACGATGCGCAGGGCCACATGTTCCACGTCGAAGCACGCGACAACCTGATGCCCGACGCGGCGCTGCTGAGCGTCGTCCAACAGAACGAGCTCGCGGCGATCGCCCACGACGAAGCTTCGTACCAGCTGCTCCGCGATCCCGAATCTTCGCTGGTCGGAATCAGCACAGCGATCCTGTCGGAATCGATCCGGTCGGACGGGTTGCTCGATTCCGTGACCCTCGACGATATGCAAACCACCTCGGAGGTCATCGGCTACGTCGAACTCGGACTCAACTACGGAGACTATTACGATCAACTGATCGGCAGCGTCGTTCGCGCCAGCAGCGCGGTCGCCCTGGCCTTCCTGGTGCTGGCGCTGCTGGGGCGAATTCTGCTCAGACGCGCACTGAAACCGCTTTCGGACATCGAGGGCCCGCTGCGACGGCTGGCGGAAGGCGACACCAACTTTCAGGTCGACTCGTCGCCGCACCGGGAAATCGCGGCGATTACCGACGGCCTGAACATGGCGGTCACCCGAATTCGAGAACGCGACGCCCACCTGACCCACCTGGCGAACAACGACGACCTCACGGGTCTGCCGACCCGTCATTACTTCATGGAACTGGTGGCTCGTGAATTGCACGACCTCGGCGACAAGACCGGCGCCGTGCTGTTCGTCGACCTGGACCAGTTCAAATACGTCAACGACACCCTCGGCCATTCCGCCGGCGACGTCATCCTGAAACAGGCCGCGGAGCGTATTCGCCGGCCGGTGCGGAGCCGCGACACCGTGTCGCGGTTTGGTGGCGACGAGTTCGCGGTGCTGCTGTCCGGCGCGACCCGGGATGAAGCGATGGAGATCTCGGACCGGCTCATGGAATCGATGAGCGAGATGCCATTGGTGTTCGGGACGCATTCGTTCAACCTGAACTGCTGCGTCGGCATCGCCATCATCGACGGACAGAATTTCACCCCATCAGAACTGTTGGCGCAGGCGGATATGGCCTGCCAGCAGGCAAAGGACGACGGCCGCAACCGGGCGCGTGTCTACGAGCCCGAACTGGGGGCCATCGAGTCGATCAAGCTCGACATGGGATGGTCGCAGAAACTGCAATACGCGCTGAAGCACGACCTGTTCCTGTTTCACTACCAACCCATCCAGAGTCTCACCACCGGTGAGATCACCCACTTTGAAGTGCTGCTACGCATGCGGGATGGTGACGAGTTGCACCTCCCGGGCGCGTTCCTTCCCGCCGCGGACCGGTTCGGATTGATGCGTGACATCGATCGTTGGGTGATCTCGCACGCCATCGCCAATCTGGCCTGGTTTCGCCGCCGCGACAACGAAATCCGGTTCACCATCAACCTCTCCGGGGACAGCTTCACCGAAGGCGATCTGGTGGAGTTCATCACCACCCAACTCGAGGAACACGAGGTGCCAGCCAACGCAATCGTGCTGGAAATCACGGAGCACGTTGCCATCGGCAGCGTCAACGATGCAACAGCGCAGATCAACGAGCTCATCGCCATCGGCTGTGAATTCGCCATCGACGACTTCGGCGCCGGCTACAGCTCGCTGAACTACCTGAAGAAGTTGCCGATGCAATACATCAAAATCGATGGAACGTTCATCCAGAAGCTGACGAAAAGCAGCACGGATCAGGTAATCGTGCAGGCCATCGCGCAGATCGCCAAGGTCACCGGTAAGAAGACCGTAGCCGAGTTCGTCGAAGACGCCGCAACACTGGACCTGCTCCGCGAGTACGGCATCGACTACGCCCAGGGAAATCTGATTGGCGTTCCCGACACACGTATCGATCGGATGAGCGGTTACCCCGCGAAACCGGCCGACCTCAACTCGGTGGAATCCAACCCGGATTGATCGGTCCAATCCCTGTTCGCTGTTGCAAGCAGACGGGCTGCGCGAGATAGTCTGCGGCCCTTCAAGACACGGAAGACCCTGATGACGGATCCGAGTAACGCGGCCGACTTGTCGCTGTTCGACGCGCTGTACAACTGCCGCGCCATGCGCCGCCTCAAGCCGGACGAGGTGCCCGAGGAACTGTTGATTAAACTCATCGATGCGGCCAACCAGGCGCCAAGCGGCTCCAATGCCCAACGCGCCCGTTGGATCGTCGTGCGGGATGCGGAACAACGCGCCAAGCTGGCGGCGCTGAACAAGACCGCGGTAGAAGCATACGTGGGCCCCAGCGCGGGCCGGCCCGCGGAGTTGCCACACCATTCGGCCGAAAAGCGCGGACGCATGCTGGCTTCGGTGATGTGGCAAGCCGAACACATGGCGGAAATCCCCGCCCTGGTGATCGCCTGTTTTCAGTTCGACGAAGCAGTGGATGCGGCGGCCGCGTCCCGGGCCGGTGGCTCAATCTGGCCTGGGGTGCAAAACCTGCTCCTCGCGGCGCGGGCTTTGGGTCTGGGCGCCGCACCCACCACGCTGGGGTTGGCGGATCGCACCGCGGCTAAGCAGGTGCTCGGCCTGCCCGATGACATGGAGGCGTTCTGCCTGATCCCGGTGGGCTATCCGATGGGCAGATTCGGGCCGGTTACACGGTTGCCGGTGGAAGAAACGATGCGCTGGGACCGCTGGCAATGAGCAGCACCCCGGCGACTACCGAACACACCATCCAGACCGGCGGGCACACCACCTTCTACCTGGCCGCCGGTCCCGAGGACGCTCCCCTGGTGATCTTCGTGCATGGCTGGCCGGAACTGTCGCTGAGCTGGCGCCATCAACTGCCGGCGCTGGCGGAGTTCGGGTTCCGCTGTGTTGCGCCAGACATGCGCGGCTACGGGCGTTCCAGCGTGTACGACCGGCACGAAGATTACGCCCAGGAGCTGATCGTGGCCGACATGGTCGGGCTGCTCGAGCAACTGGGGTCCGAACGCGCCGTGTGGGTGGGCCACGACTGGGGCAGCCCGACCGTGTGGAACATTGCGAGCCATCATCCTGAGCGCTGCGTGGCCGTGGCGAACCTGTGCGTACCGTACCGCACCCTGGAATGCGGCCTGGACGCGCTGGTCGCCCTGGTCGATCGCTCGGTGTATCCCGAAGACGAATTTCCTGCCGGTCAGTGGGACTATCAGTACTTCTATCAGGAGCATTTCGCCAGGGCGACGGCTGAAATGGATGCAAATCCCTACAACACGGCCAAGCTGTTGTTTCGCAAGGGCGATCCGGCCGGTCGTGGCAGCCCCACGTTGACCGCAATGATCCGGCGTAACGGCGGCTGGTTCGGCGGCGCCGACGAGGCACCTGATCTGCCCCGGGATGACGACGTGGTCAGCGAAGCGGACCTCACCGTGTACGCAGAGGCGCTGTCCCGAAACGGCTTCTTCGGCGCGAACTCCTACTATATGAATCACGCCGCCAACGCGGCCTACGCGGATCGCTCGGTCAATGGCGGCCGGCTCGACATGCCAGTGTTGTTCATCGGTGCCGCCTATGACTACACCTGCGAGACAGCCACCTCACCGCTGGCCGGACCGATGCGCGAGCTGTGCAGCGACCTGAGCGAAGCCGAGTGCGAATCGGGGCACTGGATGGCTCAGGAGAAACCGGCGCAGGTGAACGCCGCGTTACAGCAATGGTTGGCGTCCAATCCGAGCACTTAGAGTTCCGCGTAGCGCTCGATCACCTCGCGCCAGTCGACCGCTTCCTCCGGGCTACCGATGCTGGCGCCCATGCCCGGCATCGGCGTTACGGGTACCAGAACGCGACCCACCCCCAATTCGGCAAGCCGCGGAATATCGTCCGGATCCTCCGGAACGCTGGTCGTAATCTCGAGCGCATCCGGGTCGCGATCGGCCGCCGCTGCGGAATCCCGGGCCAGCTGAATCAACTCCGGCGAGATACCGCGAGCCGGGAAAAATCCGTCACCCAGACGACCCGCCCGGCGCGCCGCGGCCTTGGAATGCCCGCCGATGATGACCGGCACGGACCCGCTCACCGGCTGCGGCCGGCAGTAGGCGCGCTGGAAGCTCACAAAGTCACCCTCGAAGGTCGGGGCATCCTCGCCCCACAGACAGCGCAGCGCCGCCACGTACTCATCGGTTCGGGCACCCCGATCTTCAAAAGGCACGCCGATCGCTTCGAATTCTTCCTTCAGCCAGCCAACGCCGATGCCGAGCAACACGCGACCGCCGGACATCACGTCCAGTGTTGCGATCTGCTTGGCCACCACGACGACGCTGTGCTGAGGCAGAATCAATATCCCCGTACCCAGCTTGATGGTGGTGGTGGCTGCCGCCACATAGGCCATCCAGATCAGCGGATCCGGCAGCGGGAAATCGTGTGCCCCGCCAGCCATTTTGCCGTCCGGGGAGTATGGGTACGCCGACTGGTAGCCCTCCGGGACCACCGTATGCTCCACCGTCCAGGCGGATTCGAACCCGGCTTCTTCGCCAGCCTGAACCAGCGCAATCGCCTTGGCCGGGTCCGTGTAGCGGCCCGTGTTGCAGTAGCGCATTCCGAATTTCATCAGCCTCCTCGCGTGCTGGATCGGCAGGTTCAGAACATATTGGCGCAGGTCGGTCGACGCCGGGTCGAGAACAGCTGATCGATCTCGAGTAGACGCTCCGGACGCGCAACGCGCATCCGGCCCATCCGAGCCAGCCAGGATGCGCTGGTGTGACCGGACACCAGCCCCGCCAGGGCTGATGGATCGAGCTCGATGTCCACCTCGGCTGAATCCGCGAGCCGTTCGACCTCGACCTCGGCCCCACCGCTGGCCACGCGATAACAGCCGTCGTTCCAGCTACAGATGTCATCATTGACCACACCCAGGGTTACCTCCCCGGGCCAGTCGTAGCCGCGTGCGCGCAGCGCGTCCTCGACGTCGACGATCCGTAGCCAGATGCCATCGCCGGTCCGACGCTGCAACATGCGCGGCTCCAACATCATTGCCGGGGCGGGATCGTCTTCGGGCACCCGGTACCAGCGGATCCGGTTGGCCAGATCGTGGCCCGCCAGGTACTCCCAGATGCCACGGTAGCCGTCGATGTCGATCCAGCCGAAGTCGAATACCTCCAGCACCTGATCCGCTTCCGGCGTGGTATCCAACTCCTGCCACTTGCTGCGATAGATGCAGTAAGCCGTGGGCACCTCGTCCGGGTCGTAGTAGACCGCGGCATAGAGTTTCTGGTTGGGTGGGGCGCGGAACATCAGCTGCCAAAGCTCGTCACCACGATGCAGCAGCCCACTGCCATCCGCGGTATAGCGTCGGTAGATCTCTCGAAGCGCCGGCAACGCATCGTCTTTATCGAGCAGTTTCGTGTGCCCCGGCGCCCGCTCACCGAATTGAAAACGGACGTAGCGTGGTTCGACGTCGTATTCAACGAAGGTCGTGCCGAGCCCGTAGCCGAAACGCTGGTAGATGGCCCCCATCGACGCCCAGAGAATTGAAATGGGTACGCCGTTGTCCTTGCTCTGGTGCAACAGACGGCTGATCAGCTCCCGAACGATGCCGCGGCGCCGGTAGCCCGGGTCCGTCGACACCAGCGTGACCCCGTCGGCGAGCACGCCGTTGCCGTTGAAGCGCATCTTGAACGGAATCTGACCGGACGTCGCCACCGGTTTGGCACCATCGAAGGCGCACAACGTCCACTCCGGACGGATCGGCTCCGGTCGCTCGGGATCCGGCGGTTCATTGTTCGCAAACGCGTAGCTCGGCACCTTCATCAGCGCTTCCATCTCATCCGCCGTGGCGGCGCGGATTTCCAGATTGGTTCCCTTCACGCTCGCTCTCCTTGGTGCGTGTCGATGGTTGGGGCGCACATGGTAAAGGGACCGGTAAGGATTGTCGCCGGCGCCGCAATCTGAAAGGATCAGGTTCCCGGCCCCAAGAATCCGCCAATGCTCGACGTTCTCTTTACCATCGCAATGCTGGCCCTGGCCCTGTGGGTGTTCAGCCGGTTCTATCTTGCGGGTCCGGACCTGAGTGCTTACGACCAACCGGTCGGAACTCCGGTGATCTCGGAAGCCCAGGTCAGCCCCGCGCACGAAGGAACGGTCGAGTTCATCCGCAGTAAGGGCCTCGCCGGTTCCGGAGGCGGCCGCGCGGCCTTGCAGAACCTCAGGGACGCACACGCCGCAGCCCTGCCGCGCTTCCCTTGCGACGCCGAGATCACACCCGTGGACGTCGATGGGGTGCCGGGCGAATGGGTACTGGCACCCGGTGCCAATCCGCAACACCGGTTGCTGTATCTGCACGGCGGCGCATTCATCCTCGGCAGCCCGGCGACCCACCGGGGTATCACTTCGGCCCTGTCCCTCAATGCGGGCGCCGCGGTGTTAGCCATCGACTACCGGCTGCGCCCCGAGCATCCGCATAGCGCGTCCATCGCTGATTGTCAGACGGCGTATCACTGGATCCTCGAACATGGGCCCGACGGCGGGTCCCAAGCCGATGCATTGTTCGTCGCCGGTGACTCCGCGGGTGGCATGCTTACCCTGATGTTGATCGCCTGGGCGCGCGATCAGGGTCTGCGCCCCGTCAATGCCGCAGCGGCGCTTGCACCGGCAACGAATACGACCGGTGGGGCCCCGAGCATGGTGACCAATGTCGACACAGACCCTTACCTGGGCCCGGGTCTGGGCAAGTTCACTCGCATTCCTCGTACGGTGACCTTGCTGCTGCAGTGGGCGCTGCTGCGCACGCGCCCCTGCGACCCCATGGTCTCACCGATATTCGGCGATCTGGCCGGGCTGCCTCCCCTGCTGATTCAGGCGAGCGAAGCGGAGATGCTGATCGACGATTGCCGACGCTACGCCAACAAAGCAGTCGCGTCGGGTTCCCCGGTGATCCTCCAGACCTGGCCAAAGCTGGTGCACGTCTGGCACATGTTCGGCCAACCGGAGTCAGACGACGCGTTGCGCCGAATCGGCGAGTTCTTGTTACAGCACACCTGAGCCGATTCCAGAGCGCCTACGAATAGAAAGAGATTCCGCCTCCACGAAGACCTTTTTGACGTCGGGGAACTCCTCGCGAATGCGCCGATCGAGTCCCTCGATCGCATATTCGAGTTGCTCGATGGCAACGGTGTCTTCGAACTCCAGGCTCAACGTCACCAGTACATACTCGGGACCCATGTGCATGGTGAGCACTTCGTTCACCCGCACCACGATGTCCAGGGAAGCGGCGATGCGCTTGATCCCGGCAACCACTTCCGGGCGCGCGCCTTCCCCGATGAGCAGTCCCTTGGTTTCGTATGCAAGCCAGAGTGCTGCACCGCCGAGAATCGTCCCGATAACCACCGAGGCCATGCCATCGTACAACCCGTTGCCCGTGAGCTGCGTCATCCCCACTCCAGCAAACGCAACCACGAGCCCCAGCAGCGCGGCGCTGTCCTCGAACAGCACCACGAACAATGTCGGATCCTTACCGGTGCGTACCGCCTGGAAGTACCCCTGGCGGCCCTTGGCCTTGCCGAACGCGGTGAACGCGAACCACCAGGCGCCGGCCTCGAACAGGACCGCCAGACTCAGCACCACGTAGTTGATGAGCGGATTGACCAACTCCGCGGGCCGCAGGATGTGTTGCACCCCCTGGTAGATCGACACCCCGGCACCCACGGCGAAGATCAGGATGGCCACCACGAAGCTCCAGAAGTAGATTTCCTTGCCGTGGCCGAACGGAAAGTTCTCGTCAGCGGGCTGCCTGGCGCGCCTCAGACCGTGCAGCAGCAGCAATTGGTTGCCGGTATCGACCAGGGAGTGAATCCCCTCGGAGGCCATGGCGGAACTGCCGGTCATCGAAGCTGCCACAAACTTCGTCAGCGCGATCAGCGAGTTACCGGCCAATGCGGCGTAGATCACTTTCTTGGTGTCACCCGCCACGAATGGTCCTCATCCGAATAGTCCGCTCAGCCTATCAAAAAGGGCCCCAAGCGTAGTTTTTTGCGCCAGCTCACGTTTCCCGTGTGGCAAGGATCGCAACTTGCGCAGCGCCGTCCGCGTATCGTGACATGTGAAAGAAATCCCGGTTGCGGGACTCGATGAGTAATGGACGACTGACATGAAAACCCACGCTGCTATCCTCTTCCTGTTGACGTTTCTGCTGCTGCCGTGTGCCGCGCAGGCCAACACACTCGCGCTGACCAACATGCGCGGACCGCTGTTCGAGGACGTCGACCGCTCGCTGGCCCACGCCCGGGAACTCAGTGCCGACGTGCTCGCGCCGACCAGTTACAACCGTGCCATGAGCTACTATCAGCGGGCTGAGGCCAAACTGACCCGGGCCGGCAGCATTGAATCGATCCGCAAGAACCTGCAACGGGCCGAGGATTACTTCCTTAAAGCCAGCGCCGCAGCGGAGGTTGCCCAGGCGGCCTTCGAAACCACGATCAGGGCCCGTAACGACGCACACAGTGCCGACGCGCTCAACTACGCAACGCGAAGCTGGGACGCGGCAGAGTTGAATTTCTCCGAAGCCACGCGGCGCATGGAACAGGGCAGCATCAAATATGCCCAGCGCTACGCAGAGAAAGCCGAACTCGGCTATCGCGCGGCGGAACTCGAAGCGATCAAGGTCAACTATCTGAGCGAGACCAAGACGCTGCTCAAACAAGCGGATGAACTGCGCGCCGATAAATACGCGCCCGTGTCATTCGCCCGCGCCTCTGAGTTGCTGCGGATCGCCGAAACCGAGCTGAACTCGAACCGGTACGACACCGATCGCCCCCGCAGCCTGGCGCTGGACGCCAAGCACAATGCCAGGCACGCAATCTACGTGTCCCGGCTGACACGCAAGCTGCGTGCTCGCGCCACGTCCCTGGAGGCAATTCTGCTGGACTGGGAAACGGCCCTGCGCGAACTCGGCGCGGTCCTGGACCAACCGATCTACTTCGACGAGGGCGAAGATCAGGCCGTCGCCCAGCTGCTGGCCGCAATGCGCAGCGTCATCGCCCAACAAGACCAGGCACTCCAGGAGCTCGAAGACAATCGCGCCCAGGTCAGGGCTCTGAACGCCGAACTCGCTTCCCTGCACGAGCGGCTGGGCGGAGAAAACGAAACGATCGCCAAGCTGAGCGAGCTGCTGGATAAGCAGAAACGCCATCGTCAACGGTTTGCATCGCTGGAGTCCATGTTCGCCGAGAACCAGGCAAGCGTGATGCGCAAAGGCGGCGACGTGATCATCCGTATGATCGGTCTGAATTTCGACAGCGGCGATGCCGCGCTGAAGCCGCAACACGATGCGTTGTTGAAGATTCTCGAAGACGCCATCTCGACGTTTCCGGAAAGCAAGGTGGTCGTCGAGGGCCATACCGACGCCTTCGGCTCGGATGCGCAGAACCTCCAGTTGTCCCAGGCACGCGCCGATTCCGTAGTGTACTACCTGCTGAACAACATGCCGATATCACCCGCCAACCTGAGCTCAATAGGGTATGGAGAATCACGCCCGGCTGCGAACAATGAAACGGCCGCAGGGCGAACCCGCAACCGCCGTATCGACGTGGTGATTTACCCTAGCTGGTAACGCTTAGATACAACGCCCGTGCCACGCCTCGATTGCGCTTCGCACGTCGGAGTGATCGACCATTAAGGGTACGCATTCCGCTGCAAAGGCATCGACGAAGCGTCGGCTTGCATAGGGTGGGGTCTCAACCAGATACGCACAGATTCCACGAAAGCTGACGCTGGAGAAATAGACCGGCGAACCGCCGGCATTGGGAACCCGTTTCAATACCCAATCCCCCTTGCTTCGGCTGCCAGGAGCCTTCAGGAACAATGCGTCGATCGATCCGTCGGTACCTTCAGCGGCAACCTGTCTCCATTCTCTGGAGCGACGCGTGCCACACACCTCGAAGGACGGATCGCCCGCCAGTGTGTCGAGCCAGACGCGCAACTGCTCCACATCGCTGGGCGGGACGGTTCGTCCTGACGCGCGACGTTCTTCGATTCCTTCCGGCGGTGGCGCCAGCCGGGAGATTTCTTCCGCCAGGATCGAATACCCCGAGTGCCGAAGTTCGTCCAGCAGACTGGGCGAAAAGCTCAACCCCTCCGCCAGTCGTTTCTTGCAGAGCGAGTTGTTGTCAATCGTCCCGCCAATGCCACCCGCGGTACGCCAGACGATCCGACAGCGCTGGCCATCAGTGTTCAGGAATGCAGTGGTTTTCGGCCAATGCAGATCGAAATTGTGCATGGGTCGTGCTCCCAGGAGCTCAGTCCTTTCGATCACAAGTTAACTCGTTGCGGGGCCCGAGGTCTGCGGCAAACTTCTCATCCGACACACCACCGCGAGGAATTACCAACGGCGTCACGAGATCCTTGTGAACTCGTTCAGCTGAGACGATGCTTGTCCGGTGCGGCCGTCAGCCCGTCATGGAGTCGGCCGAACCGCCGTCGGCCCGCGTCCGATACATGTAGTCACGGGTCAGCGGTACCGTATTGTCGTTGGCGCGCGCGAACAGAACCTGAAACAACTGCAGGTTGCCCATCAGAAACGCGGCACTGGAACCCGCCAGATACAACCGCCAGGCGCGCACGAAATTTTCGTCGAATTTCGCGGCCGTCTCGTCTGCAACCGATTCGAAGCGCAACCACCACTCTCGACAGGTGCGGGCATAGTGCAGGCGCAAGTTCTCCACATCGAGCACCGAGAATCCGACCGGCTCGAACACGTCCATTATCTGGGCGAGGCTCGGCACGCTGCCGCCCGGGAAAATATTGCGCTCTATCCACGGATTGAGCGATTCAGACCAGCTGCGGCCAATGGAATGTACCAGCCCACGCCCCCCTTCCTTGAGCGTCCGGTCGATCGTGTGCCCCAGCACGGGAAAGTTCTTCAACCCAACATGCTCGAGCATGCCGATGGAGACGAACGCATCGAAGTCACCGCACGCATTGCGATAGTCGTCTTCGACGAAGGTAACCCGATCTTCCAGGCCTTCCACCCGCGTGCGCTCGTTGGCATACACGATCTGCTCGTGGGAAATGTTGTAGGCCGTCACCTCGACGCCATAGTTGCGCGCCATGTACCGTGCCAGCGAACCCCACCCACAACCGGTCTCCAGAACCCGCTGGCCTTCCTTCAGCTCCAGCTTCCGGCAGACATGATCCATCTTTGCGAGCTGAGCTTGTTCGAGCGTCGTGGCCGAATCCGGAAAGTACGCGCAGGTGTACGACATTTCGTCGTCCAGCCACCGCGAATAGAATTCGTTGCCGAGATCGTAATGGCTGTGAATATTTTCCTTCGCTTTCAGCTTCGACGTGCCGCGTGGCCGATACACCCGGTTGATGAACCTCCGGCGCATCGAATTGGGCGGCATAGCACGCCTGTTAGCTGAAGCGAGCTCGACGAGAACGTCGATCGGATCGCCCTCCATCGTTATGCTGCCGTCGACATAACCATCGGCGAATGTCATTTCTGGTGAACTACAGATTCTGAACAGGGTTGCACGGTTCGGAAACGTCAGCGCTCCCACGGCACTCATGCCCGGATCATGGACAGCTTCACCGTCCCAGAGGGAAAATCGAACCTTGGGCCTGCCAACGACCCGCACCATTGCGCCAAGCAGCCAACGATCGAACCCCGTCGGGCTGGATACCATGCGCCGCATCCGTCTTTTTTCCACCAGGCGACCCGAACGATCTGTGGTCAGGTGAATTTCTTCGTTGGCCATGCCACTCATATCGCTCCCTCATTCACTTCCAGGACCCCCAGCCGTCGGCGCAGGAACCGCTCCAGCCACTTCGACAGGCGCCGCTCTCGACCGAACATCGTCGGCAAGCTGAAGAAATCGAGATGCTCGAGCGAGTATTCGGCACCGGTCAAGATCGCCTGGGCGGCAAGTCTGCCACTGGCAACAGCCGGACCAATTCCTTCACCGAGGTCCCGGGTCGCCAGTCCCACCGCATCGCCGACGATAAAGGCATTGTCCACCCGCACGGTTCCCAGATGATCCCGCAGAAAATAGCTGTAGCCCTTCGGGGCGTACTGCACCTCACCCACGGAACCCTCCTGGTCTAACAGATCCATATGGTGGTGCCAGTGGGTTTTGATGTCCTGGCCCGAATCCTTCAGCGCCTCGGCCACTCCGCCAACACCACAATTCAGGAATCCATCGGCCTTTGGCACGTACCAGGCATAGCCTGGCAACCCCTTGCGAAAGAACCAGAGATGGCAACGTTCGTCGTGCCATTCATAAGGGAATTCGTGTTCGAAGGTCGTGGTCTGCATACCCTTCGAGCGCGGATTCTGATCGCGAAACAGGGATCGATACACGGGGCACCGTGTGCCGCCCGCACCGACCAGATAGCGGGCACGATATTGGCCGTCGATCACGTAGTCGCCGTCATCCCCGGCAATTTCGCGAACGGTATGTCGATGAACAACGGCACCGCTGCGCTTGAGCAGGTAGTCGTCGAGCTCGCAGCGCCTTATCGAGTGCTGAACGGTGTTCAGTCTGAACTTCAAGCCGCGGATGTGCATGACCAGATGATCGAAGGTATTGAAGCGGTGTGGATAGCTGGACGGATCGAGTTCCAGATCCGCGACCGCCTCCGGGGTGATCCAGCCGGCGCACAATTTCGTGCGCGGAAACTCGTCGCGTTCGAGCACACCCACCGCGAAACCGCCCTGTACCAGTTCGCGCGCGCAGGTTGACCCAGCCGGGCCCCCACCGACTATCAGAACATCGTAGGACTGCATGACAACCTATCCCTCAACCCCATTCTGCCAGACCGCAAACTGCAGAAGATCGAGAATAGTGTAAGCGCGTTGCACGAATGTCAAAGTATGGGCAACGCATGGACGCGCTCCACGACGCGCGCGGCGCCGCGCGCGCTGACTCAGTGGTCAACTTTGCGGATAAGGTCGCCCTGGTGAACTTCACCTTCCTCGATCACCATCGCATGGACACCGCGCAGCCTATGCCGTGCACCCTCGCCCATGTTGACGAACTTCACTGCATCGACGCCAAACCGGGCGGCGAATTTCGAGCAACCCGTGTGCGGCTCCGCGGTGATCTCCACGACCGTATCGCCGATCGCGAGACGCTGTCCGACGCCAAGGTTGGCTTCACTCAGATCCAGATCCACGAACAGCTGATCGCCAGCCAGCGGCCAACGCTCGCGGCCGCCGGAAATAAGCTGCGCGCAGCGCGCGTTCATCAGGGTGAGCTGGGTTTGTGGGTCCAGCGTTACCCCTGTATCGAGGCATCCCTCGCGCCAGTCGTCGCCCTCGCAGCCGCGCTCCGTCGTCAGCTGGCAGGACTCGAGCACCCGGCGCTCGTCGGTGGCCGGACGGATCACGATCATCTCGAGCCGGCCTTCGTCGTTCGGCGACGCCTTAATCTCGGCAAGTCCAGCTTGCAACTGCTCGGGGGTCAGATGTTCCATCAGTTCTCCTGTCGTTTCAGCGTCGACTCAATGACCACCCAGCGAGGGCCGCCGTTCGAACCAGGGCTGCACCTGCTCCAGTTGAGCCGCGAGTTGCAGCAGCGTCAGGTCCGCCCCGACCCGACCCACAAACTGTACGCCGACGGGAAGATCCCCCTCCGTCCAGAACAACGGCACCGAGATGGCAGGCTGGCCCGTCGCATTCTGCAGATTCGTGAAGCCCCAGAAGTTTCGGAATCTCTCACCGTAGCTGCTCTGATCGTCGTCCCGGGTATCGAGCCAGCCGAGCGGCACCGGCGGGCTCACCAGGGTCGGGGTCAGCATCAGATCATAGCGCTGATGAAAGTCGGCCACGACGCGCGCGGTGCGATGCAGGACCTGTATCGCCTTCACGTATTCGGTACCCGTAACCGCACGCCCATACTCGAGGGTCTGGCGGGTTGCCGCCTCGATGTCATCGGTTGCAAGCTCGCGCCCGAGCACGGTCAGCCGCGTATCAATCTGGTACGCCACGTTCGCAGCCACGATGACGCCGGTCGCTGTCAGCAATTCCCTCCGGTCGAAATCGGGGCTCGCTTCCTGCACGTGATGTCCCAGGGATTCGCACAGTGCCGCCGCATGTCGAGCGGCCTCGACACAGGCAGGGTCAGCGTCGACGCCGGTCAGGGGCGCCAGATCCAGAGCAATGCGCAAGGCGCCCGGAGCATCCGCGCAGGCTGCCAGATAGGACCCATCGAAGGCCGGCGCGAAATACGGATCGCCCTGAAGCGGCCCGTGGGTTGCGTCGAGAAACGCAGCACTGTCGCGCACCGTGCGAGACACGACGTGACCGATGGACATACCTCCCCAGCCTTCGCCGACATCGGGCCCCACCGGGTTGCGGGCACGGGTTGGTTTCAGACCCACCAGCGCACAGCACGCCGCGGGGATCCGAATGGAGCCGCCCCCGTCCGTGGCATGGGCTGCCGGTACGATCCCCGCGGCAACCGCCGCACCGGCACCACCGCTGGAGCCGCCGGTCGTGTGTTCTAGGTTCCACGGGTTGCGGCAGGGTCCGTAAAGCGCTGGTTCGGTAGTGGTGGTCAGCCCAAATTCCGGCGTATTGGTGCGTCCGAACAGCAACAACCCCGCAGCGTGGTAGCGCCTGACCAGTTCAGCGTCGTGATCGGGGACGAAGTCAGCGAATAGCCGGCTGCCCGAGGTGCTCGGCAGACCCCGCTGGTAGACGATGTCCTTGATCAGAAAAGGCACGCCCGCCAGGGGCGAGTCTGGCAGCGATTCGGCGGCCCGCTGGCGTGCGACGTCGTCGCATCGCTGGACCACAGCATTCAACGTCGGGTTGTGGGCATCGGTGCGTTCGATCGCTTCGTCCAACACCTCCGCGGCGCTCACTTCACCCGCCGCGATGAGCCCGGCGAGGCCCAACGCATCGTAGTTCTCGTAATCGGCGAAACCGCCCATGCCGCGCCCCATGGAATCCCGAAAGGCGCGCAGTATAGGCTTGGCCGCAACCACCGTCCCACTGCTATAGTCCATGACGGTGAGATTGGGGGATACCATGAAGCGACTTTTCGGACGACTCGTTGGAGCAACGCTGATGTTGGCCGCGCCTGGCCTGGCCATCGGCAGCGCTACCGTGCTGTACCAGGACCACACCATCAACGTTGCCGACACCCTGGCAGACCCTAACGATCTGTGGATTCAGCCGAGCGAACTGACCCGCGTGAACGGTTTCGAACTGAAGCCAGAAGGGGCCTGCATCGACGATATCTGCGTGCCTGTGAAACAGAACGAAGACAGCGAAATCTTCATCACCCGGGGCGACACCCGGTGGTTCAACGTGACCGAACTGGCCCGCCGCCTGCAGCAACCCTTCGTCGCCGACTACGATGCGGCGATCTGGAGCTTCGGGGCGGTCCCCGCAACGCGTGCCAGCTTCCTGCAGAAAGGCGTCGCCCCGGACTTCGCGCTGCAAGACCGGCGTGGTCGCGAGGTCACCCTGGCGGATTACGACGGCATGAAGGTCTTGTTGCTGACCTGGGCCTCGTGGTGAGGCTGCCGTTTTGACCTGTCAGGTTGGCAGGCTGTTTACGAAGATCTGGAAGACGAGAATTTCATCATCATCGCCGCCGCCCAGGACACGGGCGGAGAAGCCGTTGCCGGGACCTGGTACGACCAGGCCAAGGCCACCTATGTAACGCTGGTGGACACCAATCACACGATCAGCTCGTTGTACGATCTGGTCAATGTGCCGTCCGCCGTGTGGATTGACGAGCAGGGCCAGGTGCTGCGCATCGACGAAGGGGCCTACGCCACGGTTCACAAAATGGGAGAGTTCGAGTTCGGCCGCGACGACTACGCGCCCATGGTGGTCGATTGGGTACGCAACGGGCCGGACAGTCGCTATGTTGCCGACGCGAAGGCGGCGACGAGCCGGCTGACGCCAAAGACAGCCGAGGCGGCACGCGCCGAACCCGCCTTCAAACTCGGCGTTTATTTCCATTCCCGAGGCGATGGGGCGAAGGCAGATCAATACTGGGAGCAGGCTCAGGCGTTGAACCCGGATAGCTGGAACTACGCGCGCCAGGACTGGTCGTTTACACCCGAGCAAGCCAATGCCAACTGGGCCGAAAAATTCGAAAGTCTCGAGGGTAAACCCTACTACAAGCCTATAGCGGGGCTGGACAGCCCGGGCGGCGAAGGCTGAGGGAACGACTCAACCTTCGCCTTCTATTCATTCCAGGAGGTCGCTTTCCCTACAGGTGCTCAGGAAGCGCCTCCGCGATCGCCTCGGGAGTGGTCGTGGGACCGTACCGAGCGACGACTGACCCGTCCCGACCGACCAGGAACTTGGTGAAGTTCCAGGGGATGTCGGTTTTGCCTTCGTCATCGGCCTGTTCGGCCTTGAGATACTTGTACAGATCGCAAGCGCCGTCGCCATTGACCTCGATCTTGGCGAACATCGGGAACCCCACGCCGTATTTAGACGTCGCGAACTCCAGGATCTGTTCGTTGCTGCCCGGCTCCTGAGCACCGAACTGGTTACAGGGAAAGCCGAGCACCGTAAAACCCTTGGCTTCGTTGTCTTCGTGTAGTGTCCGCAGACCTGCGTACTGGGGCGTCATCCCTCATTTACTGGCGACGTTGACGATGAGGCAGACCTTGTCCTCGTAGTCAGACAGGCGGACCGTGTCACCGGTGATGCTCTGCATTTCGAAATCGTGAATTCCCGCCATGTCATCCTCCTGCTGTCGGTATCGCGAAGTTAGTCCACCAGCGCCTGATAGACCAGGGCCTTGAGCTGACGTCGGATCGGGTAGGACGAGGACGGGATGAGCTGAGTCATGAACAGCACCGTCAGATCTTCGACCGGGTCGATCCAGAAATAGGTGCTGGCGGCACCGCCCCAGGCGTAGTCGCCCGCGGAATCGAGCACGTTCGCCGCTGCGGGATCGATGACCACGGAAAAACCCAGGCCAAAACCTATGCCTTCGTATGGGGTCTCGCTGAACACGGCTTGACCCATGTCTTTGAGGTCCTGATGTCCCGGCAGGTGATTCATCGTCATGTACTCAACCGTCTTTCGGCCCAGCAACCTCGCGCCGTCGAACTGGCCCTTGCCGCGCAACATCTGCGTGAAGCGATGATAGTCATCCACGGTGGAAACCATGCCGCCGCCGCCCGAGACGAACGTCGGTCGCTCGAGATAATGGCTCGTCTGAGGATCATCCTGCAGCTTGCAGGTATCCGTTTCAGGCACGCGGTCATAGCAAGCTGCGAAGCGCTCGACCTGCCCCTGACGCACTGCGAACGCCGAATCCACCATGCCCAGCGGCCCGGTAATGTGCTCGGCGATGTAGTCATCCAGCGCCTGGTCGGCAAACAGCTGCACCAGATAGCCCAGGACATCAGTCGATACGCCATAGTTCCAGCGCGTGCCCGGCGAGAACTTCAGCGGAACCTCCGCCAACATCTCGATCAGGTCATCGAGCGTACCTTGAGTGCGCAGCTCGCCCTGGCCACGCGCCCGGTACATCGCGTCCACCGGATGGGCGTACTGGAACCCGTACACCAACCCCGAGGTGTGGGTGAACAGATCCTTGATGGTCATGGCCCGCTCTGGATCGGCCACCTCGAAGTCGTGTTCGTCACCCCCGGCGAACACCTTGAGATCCTTCCAGGCAGGAATGTATTTCGCCACCGGGTCATCGAGCTGAAAGTGCCCTTTTTCGTACAGCATCATCAGCGCAACGCTGGTGATCGGTTTGGTCATCGAGTAAATCCGGAAGATCGTGTCCCGGCGCATTGGCTTGCTGCGTTCGACGTCCATTTCACCGCAGCTCAGAAACAGCGCTTCTTCCCCGCGTCGCGACACCAGGCACGCATATCCCGGCAACTTGGAATCGTCGACATAGCCCGCCATGAAGTTCTGGACGTAGTCGAGTTTCGAGCTGGAAAAACCAAGGGGCATTGGGGCTCCTGGCGATGGTTCCTGGCGCTGGAAAGGATCGCGTACGATACCCGAAACGGGCGGTGCGAACCGACGAACCGAGGGGCCAACCCCAGCGTGCCTAACGGTGGAATCGCTCCGGGCTGAACGGCGCCGGATCGAACCGCGGTTGCCGGCCCAGCACGGCGTCGCAGATCAACTGTCCGGTGACCGCCGCCGTGGTCAAGCCGATATGGTGATGGCCGAATGCCGCGTACACCATCGATCCGTGCCGCAGCGGCCCGATGGCTGGCAGGAAATCGGGCAACGTCGGCCTGCTGCCACGCCAGCGGTTGCGAAGGGGGCTCAACACCGGACCGAACAAGCGCCGCGCCTGGCGCTCGAGAATATCCGTCCGGCGCCAGTCCGGGGCTGCTTCGGCCCGCGCGAACTCAACGGTACCCGCAATACGCAGTTCGCCGTCCAGGGGCGTCGCCATGAATCCGCGGCCGGCAATGGCCACCGGCGCGGCCAACCCGTCGACCGGGTCGAAACCGACGTGATATCCCATTTCCACCGCCAGGGGCACGGTACAGCCCAGCGGTGCGCACAGTTCCGCGGAACGCCATCCGGCGGCGATCACCACCCGGGATGCATCCAGGCGCCAGTTCTGGGCGGTCAGGGTCACGCCGGTTTCGTTCATCGAAAGCCGCTCGACGCGCCGGGTGTGAAGTGTTCCTCCCGCCGCGCAAAACGCGGTCGCCAGCGTCTCTACCAGACGACGCGGGTTCAACACGTGCGCCGTGTCGGGGTGATAGAGCCCCCGATAGACCGGCGCCAGCGCCGGCAGGCGCGCGGCGACCTCGCGCCCGTGCAGATCCTGCGCGGCGACGCCCCGTTCGCGCATGACGCGACGCTGAATCTTTCCCTTTGCGTAGTGGCGCGGCGTTTCGTACGCAAGGTAACTGCCCGCGCGCACCAACAGTTCACCCGCCGCACAGCTCTCGAGTTCCTCGATCCACGCGCTGACGGCGCCGCGAACGAGATTGGCCAGCGCAATGGAGCCCCGTTCCACGGCCGCGGGCCGACTGGCCCAGGCCATGCGGAGCATCCACCCGGCCAGGCCCGGCACCCGGGTAGGTTTCAGGTACAAGGGGCTGTCCGGATCGCCGAGCATCGCGGGCAATCCACGCAACACATCCGGGCGCGCCAGGGGGAGCACATGGTCCACGGCGATCACCCCGGCGTTGCCATGGGAGCACCCTGCCCCCGGCAGTTCCGGATCGAGCACTACCACCTGCTGGCCGGCGCGCTGCAAGGCACGCGCGCACGCCATACCGACGACGCCGGCACCCACCACCGCGATGGTCATGCGCGCATCATCGGTTTAGTCCTGGCCAGCGATCTGGTAGGCAAGACGCTTGAAATCGGCGGAGAATGGGTGCAGGAATCCAGGCATGCGCTGAGTGAAGCACATCATGGTCAGGTTCGCCTTCGGCGCCATGCATGAGTGGGTTCCCGCAATGCCGCCCCAGTGATATTCACCCTGGGCACCCGGGGGTTCGTCCTGCGCAAGCGACTCCTTGAGCGCGAAGCCCAGACCGAAGGTGGTGCCGGGCAATTCCATCACGAAGCGCACCCGTGCCCCGGACGGCAGCCGGTTGGTGCGCATCAACGTCAGGGTCTCCGGTTGCAGCAGGCGCGCGCCGTTCCATTCACCTCCGTTGACCAGCATGCGTACGAAGCTGAGATAGTCGGATGCCGTCGACACCAGCCCATGCCCCCCGGGCTCGAAGCTCGGCGGGTCGCTGAAGCTGGTTTCGTACGGGTCGTCCACTTTGACCAGCCCGCCCTGCATCGGCTGCAGCATGTCCGTGGGCGCGTACATCGCCGTGAAGCGATCACGCTTTTTCTCGGGCACGAAGAAATCCGTGTCGTGCATGCCGAGCGGGTCGAGAATCCTCCTTTTCAGAAACGCGCTGAACTTCTCTCCCGACCAGACCTCCACCAGGCGCGCGAGGATGTCCGTCGAAAAACTGTAGCGCCAGCGCGTTCCCGGCTGATCGGCGAGTGGCAGATCTGCGAGCCGTGTCACCAGACTCTCGAGATTTTCGATCGCGCCAGTGAGGCCCGCGAGGCCGGCCTGAGCGTACCCCTGGTCGATCACCGAGGTGGGATCCACGAAGCCGTACGAGAATCCGGCACTGTGACTCATCAGATGGGCGATGGTCGGTTCAAGCTTCAGCGGCTCGACCACCTCGATGCTGTCCGCGTCGCCACGCAACACGTTGAGGTTCGCAAGCACCGGCAGGTGCTTCGCCAGGGGGTCATCCAGGGCAAACTTACCCTCTTCGTAGAGCATCATCGCGGCAACCGAGGTGACCAGCTTAGTGTTCGAGTAGACCCGGAAAATCGCGTCACCGGTGAGCGGACGCTTGCTCTCGAGATCCATGTAGCCGTACGTCTTGAAGTCCAGCACGTCCAGGCCACGCATGATCAGCGTGTTGCAACAGGACAGGATGTTCTCGTCCACATAGAACTGCATGCGCTCGTGAATGGGGGAGAAATCGAGGTCGGAAGCAACGATATCGATCATGGGGTGATAGGTGTCCCGAAAGATGATGGATGTCCAGATCTTTCCGGGCGGCGTTGGGAAAGGGGCGTTGGGAAAGGGGCGGCATTGTAGCCGACACGACGCCTTTTCGTCTGGCGTTGTGGGGTGGCGGCAGCTAGTGTTCGCTGGGTGAGCGACGCGCCGACATCCGACGCCCCTGTCGATGCCCGGAGGCCAGGACTGGCGGTCAGCCTCGCCCCATTGCTCACGTTGATCGGTCTGCTCGCGCTGAACGTCTATTTGTTCGGCGACGACGCACTTTCCGGGCCTCACCAGATCGCATTGCTGGTGAGCGCCGGGCTTACCGCCGCACTGGCGATTCGAATCGGGGTGCGGTGGCTCGACATCCAGGACGCGATCGTCGCCAGCATCGGCATCGCCGTCCCGGCCATTCTCATCCTGCTGATGGTGGGTGCGCTGTCCGGCACCTGGCTGGTGAGCGGCATCGTGCCAGCAATGATCTACTACGGACTGCACCTTCTGAACCCGGCGATCTTTCTGTTCGCCGCCTGCATCATCGGCGCCGTGATCTCGCTGGCCACGGGGAGCTCCTGGACTACGTCGGCAACGGTTGGGATCGCGCTGATGGGGATCGGCCGGGCACTGGGCATTCACGAAGGAATGATCGCGGGCGCGGTGCTTTCGGGCGCCTATTTCGGTGACAAACTCTCGCCGCTGTCGGACACCACCAACCTCGCCGCGGGCGTCGGCGGGATCGATCTGTTCACGCACATCCGTTACCTGGTCTACACCACGGGACCCTCGATCAGCATCGCGCTGCTGGGCTACCTCGCCCTCGGACTGTTCGGCGGCACCGGTGCCGGGCAGGTCGACAATCAGCTTCTCTATGACGCGCTGAATGCCCGATTCGATATCAGCTTGTGGCTGATGCTGGTTCCAGCACTGGTGATCTATATGATCGTGCGGCGCGTGCCGGCACTGCCAGCCATCTTCGTCGGTGCGCTGCTCGGCGCTGTCGCGGCGCTCATCGCGCAGCCGGAGGTGGTGCTGCTGGCTGCTCCGACCGCCGGCAACGCGGCCGCGTACACCGGCATCATGACCGCGATGTTCGGCGAGGTCGCGATCGCCACCGGACACCCGGTGCTGGACGAACTGCTCCACTCGAAAGGCATGGCGGGGATGCTGCCCACGATCTGGCTGATCCTCTCGGCGATGGTATTCGGCGGCACCATGGAGGCCGGTGGGTTTCTCAAGCGCATCACCAACGCTCTGCTGGGGCGGGTTCGCTCCGATGGATCGCTGATTGCGGCCACCACAGGAACGTGCCTCACAGCCAATGCCACGGCCTCGGATCAATACCTGGCGATCGTGGTGCCCGGGCGGATGTTTGCCAACGCGTTCCGCGAGCGCGGGCTGGCACCCCAGAACCTGACCCGGACCCTGGAGGACGCAGGGACCGTGACCTCGGTGTTGATTCCCTGGAATACCTGCGGTGCGTTCCACGCCGGAGTGCTCGGCGTGGCGACGTTCAGCTACGCGCCGTTCGCATTCTTCTGCCTGCTGAGTCCATTCATGACGCTGCTGTTCGGGTACCGTGGCTTTCGCCTGGCGCGCACCGAGGCCCAATCAAAGGCTGATCCATGAAACCCGTGGCACACGGGCTCGCAATCGCTCTCGCCACGGGTCTCGTTGCGCTGAGCAGCTGCGTACCGCCGGATCCTTCGGACACTCGTGTCATCAGCACAGCAATGGAAAAGGCCGCGCAGCGAATTACCGGGCCGCTCATTCGGGAGGTCGTGGCGGAGATCGCCAGCGATGCTTATCAGGGCCGAGCCCCGGGCACCGACGGCGATCGCATGACTCGCGACTACCTGAGCGCGCGGCTACGCGACGCCGGACTCGCCCCGGGCGCGAACGGCAGCTGGCAACAACCATTCAAGCTGATCGGCGTCACCGCCGCCCAGCCTGAGTCCTGGACATTCCATCACGAGGGCACCGAAACGCGAATTGCCCAGCACGACGAATTCATCGCAGCCAGCGGCCTGCAGGCCCCTGTGGCTGCATTGAACGAGGCGGAACTGGTGTTTGTCGGCTACGGAATATCAGCACCCGAGTACGGGTGGGACGACTACGCGGGCCGCAACCTGAAAGGCAAGGTGCTGGTCATGCTGAACAACGATCCGCACTGGGATCCGGAACTGTTCGCCGGCGAACGTCGCCTCTACTACGGCCGCTGGATGTACAAGTACGAAACCGCCGCAGCCAGGGGCGCGGCCGGCGCGATCATCATCCATACGACCGAATCAGCCGGTTACCCATGGCGCGTCATTCAGTCGTCGTTTTCCGGCCGCCGCTTCGAACTCCCGCAACGCGACGGGCCGCGTCTTGCGATCAAAGCATGGATGACAAGCACCGCCGTTGCCCGTCTGGTGGCGACGGCCGGTTTCGAGCTCGACGAACTGATCCAGCATGCCCGGCATCGGGAGTTCACTCCAATTCCGCTGGGCATCACGACGTCACTGACCCTGCGCAACGCCCTCAGCGCCGTGGAGAGCGGCAACGTGGTCGGCCAGCTGCGCGGCAGCGATCCCAAGCTTGCCGGGCAACTGGTGATCTATACGGCGCATCACGACCACATTGGTGTGCGCAGCGGACCGCAGGGTGATCAGATTTACAACGGCGCGCTGGACAATGCCAGCGGCACCGCGATGGTGATGGCTATCGCCGAAGCGTTCGCGGCATTGCCACGAGCCCCGCGACGCTCCGTACAATTCATCTTCATGGGTGCGGAAGAGCAGGGACTGCTCGGCTCGCAGTACTACGCCGAAAACCCCTCGGTGGCGCCGGGTCAAATTGCTGCGAACATCAATTTCGACGTCGGCAGCAACAGCGGTCGGGCCAGCGACGTGGTCTACATCGGTTTGGGCCGGTCGAGCCTCGACGCGATCGCACAGCGGGTGGCGGATCACCAGCAGCGGACGCTGAAGCCGGACCCGGACCCCGGCAAGGGTCTGTTCTACCGGTCAGATCAGTTCAACTTCGCACGCATCG
>Ga0209987_10000085_pt1 | contig 40711 bp, 33 predicted proteins | sample N074metaG_FD_182134 | JGI IMG/M metagenome (GOLD analysis project Ga0209987, IMG submission 182134) | Deep subsurface microbial communities from Kermadec Trench to uncover new lineages of life (NeLLi) - N074 metaG (SPAdes) (version 2) | ecosystem: Environmental > Aquatic > Marine > Ocean trench...
CTCTGCCTCAGAGGTGTCAATCGAGGGTGACAAAACCGAATTCTCCAAGCTATTGAATTGTCAGGAGTTCAAGAAAGCGAATGGAGGCGGCGGGCGGATTCGAACCGCCGAATAAAGGTTTTGCAGACCTCTCCCTTAGACCGCTTGGGTACACCGCCCTAAGAATCTAACTGAATTATAGCGAAAGCAAGCCTACTCTTCCAGACCGGCCTCTTTGAGCATTCGCTGGCGGAGGGCTTTGAATTCCGAGCCCGGCTTCCAGGCCGGATACCGGTCGTCGTTGGCTGCCCGATAGCCCACCTGAAAGAGAAGCCGCAAGTCTTGAACCAGTCCACTCAGGTCCCAGGTTGGGTCGTACTGATCGGATGGTTTGTGATAGTGCTTACGGGTGTACTCCTCTCGAATTTTTAAACCCCACCCTTCTGGTCTGCCCACATAATCCACACCGGGATCCAGCGAGAGTGCGGGCACCCCTTGTTTGGCAAAACTGAAGTGATCGGAGCGATAAAAGAGTCCTTTCTCCGGTTCCGGATCGGGTCGGACCACCCGGCCCTGCTCCTTGCACACGACCTCAACCAGATCCTCCAGCGTGGTGTTTCCCAAACCGGTGATGGTGACGTCCTGGGTGGGTCCCAGTACATTCATCCCGTCCATGTTGATGGCGGCCACCGTTTGCACGACCGGATAGAGTGGATCCTCACTGTAGTATCGGGAACCCAGAAGCCCCTGTTCTTCGGCGGTGACGGCCAGAAAGAGCAGGGAACGACGGGGAGGCGTTTTCAGTTTAGCGAAACCCCTGGCTATCTCCAGTAAAGCGGCCGTGCCACTGGCGTTGTCCACGGCTCCGTGGTAAATCTGCTCCCCTTCGGAAGTGGTCTTCTTGCCCAGATGATCCCAATGGGCCAGATAGACGACGTATTGCTCCTTTAAATTCGGGTCGCTTCCTTCCAGTCTGGCCACGACGTTATGGGAGTCGACCCTGCGGAAAGTGTTGGCAATGGTCAGGGAACCCCTCATGCCCAGGGGTACCGGTTTGAAATTTCGATTCAAGGCCTCATTTTTCAACGTCTCCAGCTCATGGCCCGCAAGCTGAAACAACGCCCGGGCACTCTCCTCGGTCAACCAGCCTTCCAGGGCACAGGACGGCTCCCCACTGTGGGTCACCAGATCGAATTGTTCTCCACTAAAACTGTCCTGGACCACGCCCCAGGGATAACCGGCAGGGCCGGTTTCGTGGATGATGAAGCAGGCCCTGGCCCCTTTTCGGGCGGCTTCTTCCAGCTTGTAGGTCCAGCGACCATAGTAGGTCATGGCCTTTCCGTTGAAGGTCTTCTCATCCAGCTTGGAAGGATCATCCGGATCAGGCACCGGGGGGTCGTTGACCAGAACGATCAGCGTCTTGTCTTTTACATCCACGTCTTTGTAGTCATCCCAGTCAAATTCGGGTGCCACCACGCCATAGCCGACAAAAACGACCTCCGAATCCTGGAGGGATATGCTTTCAACCGCTCGCTTGCTCCAGGCCACCAACTCCTGGCCAGAGCAAAGCGATAGCTCTTGTGCCCCTGTGCTCAAAAAAAGGTGCAGGGGGGAAGTGGCGGTGATCCCGATAAGAGGGACCTTCTGCAGGTAGCTGCCGGCAGGGTTCCCGGGAGCCAGTCCCAGACTTTTAAATTGCTCGACCAGATAGCCGGTGGTCCGTGTCTCACCCGGTGAACCGGGAAATCGACCCTCAAAGGCATCGGAGGCCAGTCGTTTAATGTGTTGAGCCAGGTTCTCCTCACCTATGCTTCTGAGTCCGGCATCGGGTGCACTGGGTGGATGGATCGTCATAGAAGGCTCGATTCTACACTCAACCCTAATCGAGGCGCTTGTGAAAGCGAAGGACACTCAACCCGATCAAGGTCGTACCCAGGACGAGCAAGGCCATGACTTGCGGCCACAGGACCGCCAATCCGATGCCCTTGAGAAAAATACCCCGCACAATCTCCATAAAGTAACGCAACGGATTCAGGTAGGTCAGGTATTGCACGGTTAGTGGCATATTGCGGATGGGAAAAGCAAAGCCACTGAGCATGAAAGCAGGCATGAAAAAGAAAAACGATGCCATCATGGCCTGCTGTTGAGTTGAGGAAACCGTCGAGATCAACAGGCCAAAGCCCAAGGTGGTCAGCAAGAAGGCGGCTGAACACCCCAGTAACAGCAGCAGGCTGCCTCTAAAGGGTACTCGAAAGATCAACAGGGCCGCGCTCGTCACCAACAGAACTTCCAGCAGGCCAACGGCTGCAAAAGGTATCGTCTTTCCCAGCATCAACTCCATGGGGCGAATGGGCGTGACCATCAACTGTTCCATGGTGCCGATTTCCTTTTCGCGAACGATGGCCATGGCCGTGAGCATCACCGTCACCAGTGCGATAATGTTCACCACCACACCGGGTACGAAGTAGTTCTGACTCTTTAGATCCACATTAAACCAGACACGACTTTCCGCCGATAGAAGAGGACCCTGACGGACCGGACCTGGGCCAGATGCCATTCTGCCGCTAGGGGGATGCCTCCCCTGGATACGGGCAGCATATCGGGCCACCACTTGGCTTGCTGAGCTCGAGATTAGGGTCGCGCTGTTGGAGTTGGTGCCGTCAATCAGGATTTGCACCTGTGTCCTTTGGCCCCGCCGGATATCGCGACCGAATCCCGGCAACACACGAACCACGGCGTGAACCGCTGAGCGGTCCAACAGTTCTTGAATTTCTTCATCCCCTGCCGGGATGTGAGTGACTCGAAACTGGGGGGATCCCTCGAACTCCGCCAGCAGTTCCCGGCTCTCCGGAGTGCGATCCTGATCCATCCAGGCAATGGGACTGTTTTCCACGTCCAGGTTCACCGCGTAACCGAAGATGATGAGCTGGATGATGGGAGGAAGGAGCAGCACCACCCACATCCTGGGTTCTCTCAAGGTCTGCAGAAATTCTTTCTTGATGATGGCGGCTGTTCTTCTCCACATTTTAGACCACGGTGCGTTTGATTATTCGGGTGGCGGTCAAAAAAACCAGAATGGCAAAAACAGTGAGGAAGGCCACTTCTATCCCCAGCACTTCAAGTCCGACCCCCTTGAGAAAAATCCCTTTGAGAAGGGTGATGAAGTAGCGGGCCGGTACCAGAAAGGTGAACATCTGAATGGGCACAGGCATGTTCTCGATGGAATAAATGAAGCCGGAGAGGAGAAATGCCGGCAAAAACGAGGTCATCATTCCCAGTTGATAGGCCAGGAGTTGAGTTCCGGCAATGGCGGAGATCAAGATCCCCCAGCAAAGAGCACCAAAGAGGAAGATAAAGCAACTGACAGCCAGGAAGAACAGATTCCCCCTCAAGGGGACCTCGAAAATGATAACCCCGACCACAATGACGATGACCGTATCCATTGCTCCCACTGCAAAATAAGCCGACATTTTCCCTAGCACCAGTTCCGCTGGCCGCAGGGGGGTGGAAAGCAGCTGCTCCATGGTTCCCATTTCCCATTCTCGGGCAATGGTGAGGGAGGTCAACATGGCGGAAATGATCATGAGTATGACGGCCAAAAGTCCCGGGATAATGTAGTTTTGGGATTTCAGGTCGCTGTTGTACCAAACTCGCAGCTGGGCTTCTACCAGCAAAGGGGTTGGTTTCCCGCTCTCTTGATTCGAGGCCGCCGATTGTAGAGCCGAGGCATGAGCAGCGACGATGGCCTCTGCATATCCCAGTGCAATTGAGGCCGTATTGGAATCACTGCCATCGATGATCAACTGAACCTGCACCTCCTTGCCGGTGAGGAGATTGCGGGAAAACTCCTTGGGAATCACCACCGCAATCAGACACTCGTCCCTATCGATACTGTTTTCGATGGATCGGTAATCGTCCACGAATCCCAGGATCTCAAAGTAGCGGGACCCTTCAAAGCGGGCGATGAGCGCGCGGCTTGCCGGACTGCCATCAGAATCAAGAATCAGGGTGGGGATTTGGTCCACGTCAAGGCTGAGGGCATATCCGAACAGCAGAAGCATGATCACGGGCAAGGCCAGAGCGATCATCAAGCTGCGCGGATCACGCCAGATGTGGCGAAGTTCCTTGCCAGCCATGGCCCGGGTGCGACGAAGATTCACTGTTCCTGCTCCTGTTCTTGAATCATGGCGGCAAAGACGTCATCCAGGCTGTCTGATCGGTAGGCTTCTCGCAGAGCCTCCGGAGTATCCAGGGCGACGATTCGGCCTTCATGCATGAGAGCCAGACGATGGCAATACTCGGCCTCGTCCATGTAGTGAGTGGTCACGAAAATGGTCTGCCCTCGCTCGGAGAGTTGGTAGATCAATTCCCAGAACTGGCGGCGGGCGATGGGATCGACTCCCGAGGTCGGCTCATCCAGAAAGAGTATCGGTGGCTGATGCAGGACTGCGCAACCCAGGGCCAGTCGCTGTTTCCAACCCCTGGGCAGCAGACGGGTCATGGTGTTTCTTCGTTCCTCCAGTCCCGCCATTTCCAGAATCTCCTGCTTCAGCTGCCGGAGGGAACCTCGAGGCGTACTGTAAATGTTACTAAAGAAATCAATGTTCTCTTCAACCGTCAGCTCATCGTAAAGAGAGAACTTCTGGGACATATAGCCGATGTTTTGTTTGATTTCCTCGCTTTGGGAAAAAACATCGAAGCCTCCCACCCAGGCCTTTCCCCCTGATGGCCGCAGCAATCCGCACAGCATGCGAATGGTTGTGGATTTACCGGCGCCGTTGGAACCGAGAAAGCCAAAGATCTCCCCCTTCTCTACGTTAAAAGTGACATGGTCAACCGCCACAAAGTCGTCGAATTTCTTCACCAGATTTTCTACCCGTACACTGGGTTGAGTACTCATAGCCTCAGCCTACCCTGTTTGCGGATCAGCGCGATAAAGACATCTTCAAGGGAAGGTTGGATGGGTGTGAGTTGGGCCGGGCCGCAGCCGGCTTCCTCCAGCGATCGTTCCAGCTCATCGGGTGTGGTGCTGGAGGGGGACAGGAAGAGATGCAGCACGGCCCCGGCAAACTCAACACTCAAGACCCCGCTGGCGCGGGACAGAATCTGTCGTGCCGTCCTGGGATGGGAAGATTTCACTTGGTAACAGACTTCTTCAAGTTCGGTCCGTAGAGCCTCGGGTGTATCGCAGCGGATCAACTTTCCCTGATCCATCAATCCGACCCGGTTACAGCGTTCGGCTTCGTCCAGATAGGCCGTGGTGAGAAGAACCGTCACTCCGTCGGTGACCAGTTGATAGAGAATCTCCCAGAAATCGCGGCGGGAAACGGGATCCAATCCGGTGGTGGGCTCATCCAGAAAGAGAATTTCCGGCTGATGAAGGAGGGTGCACATGAGGGCCAGTTTTTGTTGCATGCCACCGGAAAGTTTTCCTGCTTGTCGCTGCAGGAAAGGCTCCATGCGGGTCATCTTGAGGAGCAATCCCATTTGCTGATGGCGCTGACCCTGGGGCAGGCCATAGAGATCGGCATAAAAGGTCATGTTCTCCTGGACGCTCAGATCCGGGTAGAGACCGAAACGCTGGGCCATATAGCCGATTCGATCTCTCACCCTGTCTAGATCTCTGCAAACATCGTAGCCGACCACCTGGGCGCTGCCTTCGGTGGGCTTGATGAGACCGCAGAAGAGGCGCAGGGTGGTCGTTTTTCCGGCCCCGTCAGGGCCTACCAATCCGAAGATTTCACCGCGGGAAATCTGAAGATTCAGGTGATCGACTGCTGTGATTTCCGGGAAGCGGCAGGTGAGGTCATGGCTGCTGGCGATCGGTGGCTGCACGGTAGTGCTCGGTGTCATGGTTCGCCCGCCGCAGTCTCTGTCAGGATGATCTCGGCATCCGAGGGCATATTGAGTTTCAATTCGTGCTGGGGGTTGGATACCTCGATCTTGATGCGGTAGACGAGTTTGACCCGCTCCCTGGAGGTCTGGATCTGCTTGGGCGTAAACTCGGCCTCCGAGGAGATGAAGGAGACCCGGCCGGGGTAAACCTTTCCGGGGAAAGAATCGGTGGTGATCTTTACCGGGGCACCCAGCTTTACCCGGCCCAATTCCTCTTCGCCGATATAGGCCCGCAGCCAGGGATGATCCAGATCTCCAATCTCAACCACCGGAACCCCGGCCGCCAACACCTCCCCCACTTCAGCCGCCTTGACCAGGACCACCCCTTCAATGGGAGAAACAGCCACCATCTCCTCGAGTCGTGCGTCGATGAGTCCCACCTGAGCCTGGGCTCCCTGGATTTCGGCCTTGGCTGTCTCGAGGGCCTGACGGTTTCTTTTGACCTCCAGTCGGAGAGACTCGGCCAGCCTCAATCCGGCTTCGGCCCGAGCCACCTGGGCGCGGGCGCCCTGAATGTCCTCCTGACGAGGACCTTCAACGAGAAGGGCCAGATGTTGTTCAGACTGTCTGACCGAAGCCCTGGCAGATTCAAATGCGGTTTTGAACTGGTCATGTTGTGACGTGGAGATGTCCTGCTTTTCATAAAGAGTTTCCGCTCTCTCCCAGTCCCGTCTGGTTTTTTCATATTCTGTTTGGACCCGCTCCAGGATGGCCCCAGCCTCGGCAACCTCCTGCTCTCTGGACCCGGAGAGGCGCTCATTCAGGGTGGCCTGAGCCTGCATTAATTCCGCACGCCGTTGCTCGATCTGAGCTTCAATGTTTTCCGTCTGATACACAAGGAAGGCTTCCAGCTCTGCCAGACGGGAGCGGGAGGCAGCGAGGGTGGCCAGGGCTTGCTCACGCTGATGGAGCAACTGCTGTTGTTCCAGGCGAGCAATGATCATTCCTTTGCTCACCGGCTCGCCTTCTTCAGCGTTGAGCTCAATGAGTCTCCCCGAAACGGTGAAGGCCAGATTCATGGTGGTGAGCTCGATATTTCCGGAAAGGAAGATGCTATCGGAGGACTCCTCCCTTCCTCCCCTCTGCCAAAGGAAAACGACAAGTCCCAAAAAGACGATCAGCACAAGGACGGGGATGAATATCTTCTTGTCGGTCCTCATTGAATCATGCTCCGAATGGTCCCCATGGCCTCACCCAGGTTAATTCGCTCCAGGTTATAGTTGAACAGAGCGGCGATCTGGTTTTCCCGGGCACGCTCCAGACGAGTCTGCGCATCGGTGACCTCAATGCTGCTGGTGATCCCAGCCTGATAGCGACGACGGGCCTGCTCCAGTTCCTGTTGGGCCAGCTGCAATCCCTCCTCGGCAACGGTGATCTGCTCCCGGGCCAGGTTGAGGCCGGCGAAAGCCAACCGAATTTCCAATTCGATCTGGTGGCGTAAGTCCTGGCCTTCAATCCCTTCCCGCCGCAGTCTCGACAAAGCCTCGGCTCGACGGGCGTCAACCCTTCCCCCGTCAAAAACGGGCAGCTCCAGGGAGACTCCTAGATTCCAGGTTGGGATGGCATTATCGATTCCGGAACCGATGGTTCCATAACCAGCAAAGCCTGAGAGGGAGGGAATTCGGTCGGCTCGAGCAGCCCGGTAGTCGAGATCGGCTTGCTCTTCCCTTTTCTGGTGTGCTTGTAAATCGGATCGAGAACGAAGAGCGATGGCCAGTGCTTCCTGCATGTCAGCTACCTGAACGGGTGTGTTGGTGAGGTTCTCGGTGAGGGTGAGGTTCGTATCCAGCCGGATGCCGATCAGCTTGAGCAGCCTCAAAAGAGACTGCCGGTACTGCTGCTCAGCCCCCAACACTCGTTGCTGCTCATTGGAGACTTGGACCTGAGCTCGTGTCACCTCAATGCCTGTCCCCATCCCGGCCTCCCTTTGATTCTCTGCTAGATCAGCCAGTGCCGTGGCCAGCTTCAGGTTGGCTCGGGCTGCATCCAGGCGAGCCCTGTTGCGAAGGGCCTCCAGATAGAATCGGGCCACCTGAGCAGCGGTTCGCTCCTCAATGTTTTCCTTCTCTGTCTCTGCCACCCGTACGCCGATTTTAGAGGCCTGAAAGCGACGAATCGAACCGAGATGGAAAATTGTTTGAGTCAGGTTGGCCCGTGCATCGAAAGTTGTGAAGGGGCCCACCAGGGTGGGCGGCCGAAATAGGGGAGAGGGCTGCAGGCCCAGAGCCTCCAGATTGCGGGTCTGATTCTGATAGCCAATGGAAGCCTCCAGATGGGGCAGCAGCTCGGCCCGTGATTGCTGGGAACGAGCCTGGACTTCACGAATGGTCTCTTCGGCTATCTGAACCTCGGTACTGCCTTCTTGGGAGAGGGCGATTTCAATAGCTTCCTTGAGGCTCAGGTTCAGATCGGAAGCCGTGGCCGGATAGGTGAAGGCAATCCAGATCAATGGCAGGGCCAGGATCATGTGCCGGCTCCTCAGAAAGCAGGCCATGGGTTTATAGGTGGGAAGGACTCCCATTTAAAACTCCTTTTTGCGATATTGTGCTCTTCCTTTGTCGGTGAGAATACCTTCAAACAACACCCCGCTGATCACGGAAAAGGCTTGGGAAGCGGACAGGGGAAGATGGGATAAGGTTTCTGGATTCACGATGTTTCGGATCAAGGTCGAGAACAAGAGAACCAGCACCTCGGCATCGATGTCCTTTCGGAGAAACCCTTCCTTGACGCCTTCCTGGATCAGTTGGCCGAAGCGGGTGTGGATGTGTTCCTCCCTGCGCCGATCTAACTCCTGCCACACTTCAGGAGCATGCCGTTGAATATCACGAAGAAAGATGGGGCTAAAGTGGGGTATTTCCGTGGCCACCAGTGTCAGTGCCTGCTCCAGCTTTTGACCAAAAGGGGTCTCATTGCTTTGGCTGATTTTCCCCAAACCTTCTGAGATTCGTTCGCTCCTGCTGAGGAGGGCCTTGCGCAGCAGGGCTTTTTTCCCGGGAAAGTACTGATACAGAGTCCTTTTGCTCATTCCCAGTTCATGGGCGATTTCATCCATGGTGACCTTGGTGAACCCCAGACTGAAGAATTGAGATCCGGCCACTTCAAGAATTCGATTTTGGACTTCAAGTGCGGCGGTCATAGTAAACTAATAAAACTATTTTAGTATTTTCAGTTTCCATTATCGTCTCCTGGGTTCAGGTTGTCAAGGATGAGTTGGGGTTAGCCCGGAATGTGCATCATCCGGGCTACTGGATTCCGACTTTCTGGCGCAGTCTCCCAATTCTCTCGTTATTCCCTGGATGAGTACTGAGAAAGGTCAGCCACTCGGGGATTCGCTCCATCTTTTTGGCTCTTTCCAGGAACTGCACGAGGCCGATCGGGGAATAGCGGGATTTCAAGAGTAACTGGACAGCAAAATCATCCGCTTCCAGTTCAGACTCCCTGCTGATTCCTAATTTGGCCAGGTGCTCAACGATTGAAGCGGCGGTTCCCGGTCGCCGGTTGACCAGAGACAAAAGCAGCTGCAGGGCCTCGGTCCGGTTTTTTTGAATCAAGGCTTTTCTGCAATGCCCCAACTCGACGTGGGCAATTTCATGGGCCAGAATGCCCGCCAATTGATCATCAGAAGCGTCCTGCAGGCTCAATAAGCCCCGTGTCAGCAGGATATGACCTCCGGGCAAGGCCATGGCATTGACTTCCGGCGAGTCCAGACGAAAGACCTTATAGCTCTTAAAGGTCAGGCCTCCAGTGGCTCTGAAGTTGTCCAGGATGGCCTGGACTCGGATCTCCTTTTCCGGTTGAATGTTCTGTTCCTTGGCCATTTCCGAAAGCCAGGAGGCGCCGATTCTAATTTCATCGGCTGGTGTCGTGGGTGCCAGTCCGAGTGACTTCCTGATCCCAACCACGTTGAAGGATCGAGAATAGAGCACCACGATAAAGACCACCAGGATAAGAAGGATTTCTCTAAAGCCAATCATCACGTGTAGGGTACTCGCCAAACCGGAGTCCGGGAAAGTATACTGGATTTGCCATGAGTGTGAAGATCAACGACAAGCTGGGTCGACCGCTTCATGATCTGCGGATCTCGGTCACGGATCGGTGTAACTTTCGCTGTAGTTATTGTATGCCTGAGGAGATCTTCGGCCGGGACTATCAGTTCCTGGATCGGAGCGAACTCCTGACTTTTGAAGAGATCGAGCGTCTGGTTCGCATCTTCGTGGGGCACGGTGTTCAAAAGATTCGTCTTACCGGAGGCGAGCCTTTATTGCGCCGAGACCTGGAAATACTGGTGGCAAAGCTGGCGGGAAGGCCGGGACTGGAATTGACCCTGACCACCAATGGAGGACTTCTCGCGGACAGGGCCCAGGCCTTGAAGGAGGCCGGACTCAACCGGATCACCGTTAGTTTAGACTCGCTTGACGACCAGATTTTCTCTTCCATGAACGGGGTGGACTTTCCTGTGGCAAAGGTGCTGGAGGGAATTGAGGCAGCCAAGGCTGCCGGACTGGCTCCCATCAAGGTCAACATGGTGGTCAGACGCGGCGTCAATGAGCAAAGCATTGTACCCATGGCCCGTCACTTCCGCGGTACCGGTATCATTTTGCGCTTTATCGAGTACATGGATGTAGGTACCAGCAACGGCTGGTGTCTGGATGATGTGGTTCCAGCCTTCGAAATCATCAAGAGGATCGATGCAAAAATGCCGATGAAGCCCGTTGAATCGAACTATCGAGGAGAGGTGGCTAGAAGGTGGCAGTACCGGGACGGAAGTGGCGAAATCGGGGTGATCGCCTCAGTGACCCAACCCTTCTGCGGTGACTGTACTCGGGCCCGGCTGTCGGCGGACGGTGTTCTCTATACCTGTCTTTTTGCCACTCAAGGAAATGACTTGAGAAAGCTGCTGAGGGATGGAGCTTCCGATAAAAAGATCTCCGATGCTGTTGCCTCGATCTGGAAGGGCCGAACGGACCGCTATTCTGAAATCCGCTCTTCGAAAACCACCGATCTCCCCAAGGTCGAAATGTCATATATCGGCGGGTGAAACGGCCCCTCAATGCTTCTTGGAGTGAGCACTCCCGACGATATGCAGGCCGTCCAGGTGATGGGCTTCCTTGTTTCTGGACTTGAGGAGCCCGTAAAGGATGACAGCCGAGATGACGATCGCAATGACGAGTGTTGTCACGGATTCACCTCCCTCTCTTTGAGGATTAGGTGGAGAGGAATGGGTAACACGCTGTCCACACACACTGAGGGAGAAGACTAGGCGTTCATCCCTCTCCACTTGCCATCTAGAGAAGCAAATTCCATGCCTCTCTCCCTTGTTTCTTGCAACTGACTGTGAAAACGGGACTTGCCGATATCCGGATGTGAAGGGGTGGTATGGGGCGAATGAAAACTAGGTCAAAACACCCAGGGAGTGGGTGATTTGACACGCACTGTCCAATGATGGCCGCTCTTCCCTGAGACGGGGAGTTTCCTAGCCGCAACCAAGAGGAAAGATGGAGCGGGAAAGGGGATTCGAACCCCCGACTTCAACCTTGGCAAGGTTGCACTCTACCACTGAGTTATTCCCGCTCGAAGACTTAAATTATCATAAAATTGCCGCCCCTGGTTGTCAAATAAGCGGGCTAACCCCGCTAACCCCGCTTACCACATCCAGAGCCACCTGTTCCCCTTCCCTGATCTCATCGTTTTTGTTGCTTGAACGTTATAGTTAAGTGATTCCTGTTCAGGGAGCGAGGCACTTAGAGATGGACCCTTTAAACAACTCGGTCTCGATCCACTCAGGCCGGATCCGCTGGCTTCAGCATCCGATCGCACCCTTGGAATTGGGCCGATGGGGTGAGTGGACTGCCCTAAAACATCTCAGGAAGTTGGGATGGGATATTGTTGCCCGCAACTGGAAGGGCCTTGGAGGGGAAGTGGATCTGATCGCCTATGATGGGCCCTTTCTGGTCTTCGTCGAGGTGAAGACGCGCCGAGGCCCCGTCACCCGAGCACCGGAAGAACGTGTGGACTGGAAGAAGGAACGGAAGCTGGATGAGCTGGCCTTCAACTTTTTGGTGAGCCATGAGATTTCCGAAGGTCCTGTCCGCCTCGATGTGATTGCGATCGAGACCACGGATCTGAGGGAATTTGTTCTGCGCCACTACAGGAGCGTATGAGAACAAATCCCAAATTCCAAATCTCAAATCATAAACAAATCCCAAATTTCAAGTTCCAAATCACAAACAAATTTGTTTAGAACCGTCCATGTACCCAAAGTCAGAGGTTTGGAGCTTGGGACTTGTGATTTGTTTGGAATTTGGAATTTAGGATTTGGAATTTCCGGTCTTCCGGTAGGATTTGGAATTTCCTTCTTAGGTCATTTTGTGCAGCACTTCGCGAATGATACCGATTCCCTGGAGGAGTTCCTCCTCGGTCAGATTCAAAGCAGTTCGAAAGCGGATGGAGTGCTCTCCGGAAGGCAGGATGAGAAGGCGCTTCTCGAAGAGCTTTTGTCGAAACTGTTCTCGGAGTTCCGTATCGGGTAGATCGAAAGCACAAAACAAGCCCAGCCCTCGTATGTTGGAAACCTTGGAGGGAAATTCTTCTTTCAGTTGGTGCAGTTCTTTCATCAGGACCTCTCCCATCTGGCGGCAATGCTCCAGCAGTTTCTCTTCTTCGAAGATCTCCAGAAAGAGCCGGCAGCGTACCATATCGACTAAATTCCCGCCCCAGGTGGAATTAATCCGGCTGGAGACCCGAAAAACGTTGTCGGGAACCTCGTCCACCCTGTGGTTGGCCAATATGCCACACACTTGAGTTTTCTTTCCAAAAGCCAGTATGTCCGGTTGAACGTAATGCTCAAAGGCCCACATCCGGCCTGTGGCACCAAACCCGGTCTGGACTTCGTCGTAAATGAACAGAATCTCATTTTCGTCACAGATACGGCGAAGTTCCCTATGAAACTCAATTCGGAAATAGTTATCTCCTCCTTCCCCTTGAATGGGTTCCAGAATCAGGCAAGCGATGTCCTCTGAGTCCCGGTCCAGCAGGGCCTGAATCTGAGCGAGGGCCTTTTTCTCGAGCTCCTGGACCTGTTGGAGATTTTCCTCTTCCAGGGGGAAGGTACATTTGGGATTGAGGATACGAGGCCAATCAAACTTCGGAAAATACTGGGTTTTTCGAGGATCGGAAGTATTGGTGAGAGAAAGTGTATAGCCCGATCTCCCATGAAAGGCCTGTTGAAAATGGATGACCTTCAATCCCTTTTCCTCTTTTGTACCCCTGCTGAAATTTTTTTGCACTTTCCAGTCAAAAGCGGTCTTCAGTGCGTTTTCGACACCCAATGCTCCCCCTTCAATGAAGAAAATGTGTTTCATGAAGTCAGGGGTGGCATGGCGGGTGAAGGCATCTAAAAAACATGCCATCTCCCGTGAATAGATGTCTGAATTGGACGGCTTGTGGACCGCCACCCGGCCCAGTTCTTCGAGCACCTCCTTGGAGATCATCCGCGGATGATTAAATCCCAGAGCATTGCTGCCGTAAAAGGACAGAAAGTCGAGGTAGTGTTGATCCGTCTTTGCGTCGTAAAGCTGGGAACCTTGGCTCTTCTCCAAGTCCACCACCACATCCAGCCCATCCATGGGCATGTAGCGGGCAATCAAGGGGTGTACTTGGGCAGCCCCGATTCCTATCCGGTTCTTTTCCATCGAGTTCCTGCTTTCGTATCCTCAAGAACAATTCCTCGATCAGCCAAGAGGTCACGGATTTCATCGGCTCGCTGGAAATCACGTTGCCGACGCGCCTCCTTCCGCTCCACGATCAACTCCGCAATTTCTTGGTCCTGGATCTGGAGTTCCTCAACCTCAAAAACAGCGAATACTTGATGGGCCTCGGAGAAAAGACCGAGGATTTGATCCCGGTTGACCCCTCCCACTTCTTGACTCTCCAGCAGGATGTTGGTGTCCTTCATGAGTTCAAACAGCGCGGCCAGGGCGGCCGAGGTATTTAAATCGTCATCCAGACCCGCTTGGAAGTCGCCTCGGCTCTTGGCTACCTTCTGGGTCAGATCAGGATTTTCAGGTCGTTCATCCGCTACTTCGCCAACCCGCAGCAGGAAGTCATGAATCCGGCGTAGCGCCGATTGGGCCTGATCCACTCCCTCAAATGTGAAATTCAACTGTTTGCGATAGTGGACCGACTGAAGAAGATAGCGCACGGCAAGGGGATCACAGCCCCTCTTGATCAGATCTCGAAGAGTGTATTGATTCCCCTCCGATTTCGACATTTTGTCGCTGTCAACCAGAAGGAATTCAGAGTGGATCCAAAAACGCACGAAGGGTTCTCCGGTAGCGGCTTCACTCTGAGCAATCTCATTTTCATGATGGGGAAAGACCAGGTCCACCCCTCCACAGTGGATGTCGAAGCTATTACCTAAATACTTCATGCTCATGGTGGAGCACTCGAGGTGCCAACCGGGACGCCCTGGTCCAAGGGGTGAATCCCAATAGGCCTCACCCTCTTTCTTCGCCTTCCACAGAACAAAATCCCTAGGATTCTCCTTGGTGTATTCGTCGGCATCCGTGCGGTCTGCGGTTTGGGTGTTGCAGAGATCCACTTTTGAGAGCTTTCCGTAGCCGGAAAAAGTGCTGATCCGATAGTAGATGGAGCCGTCACGCTCATAGGTATGGCCTTTATCGCGCAACTTGAGAACCAGTTCCACCATCTCCTCGATATGCTTGGTGGCATAGGGCATGACGTCGGGTTTTTCAATTCGAAGGGTTTCCATATCCTCCAGGAAAGCCTGGGCATAGCGATCCGTATACTCCGAGATGGAAAGGCCTGCCTCTTTTGCTTTCCTGATGATCTTGTCGTCCACATCGGTGACATTCATCACATGGAGAAGCGGAAACCCCTTGAATTTGATGTAGCGTCTCAGAAGGTCCTGAAAAACGAAGGTTCGAAAGTTGCCGATGTGGACATGATCATAGATCGTAGGTCCACAGGTGTACATTCGGACAGTTTTCCCGTCCAGAGGCTTCAATTCCTCCAGTTCAGAGGTCAGTGTGTTGTGGAGTTTTAAAGACAAACCTATCGCAAAAGTGCTTATCTTAGCATGTTGTGACCGTTAGGGTCAGGATTTTGAAACCTTCCTCGGGGCACGCTTTTTCTGTCCCTGCCCCAACCTGTCCCGGGAAATGGGTGAAGCGATTTCAAGCAGGTAGAGATTCCCCTGATGTCGAACCAGATTGGATTCAAGGAACTGCAGATCCATCCATCCCTGCTCCTGAGTGAGGATATAGTATCGATCCTGGGGATTGTTTCGGAAGTAATCCTGAAGCTGGTTCAGGTCGGCCGGGTATGCTTGGGCAACCTGATAACGGGTGTAGTAGTGAGCGGTGTGATGAAAGTAACGGTAAAGGATTAAGGGCTCTTTCAGGGAAATCCTGGGAAGAATCAGCTGAGAAAGATCTCGAGAGGAATAATAATCATCGACTACAGGGGCGGCTCTCCAATAGGCGAGTGACGCAAATAAGGTCATCGTTGCCACCAGGGTCAAAAAGATAGCCACAGGATGACGTTTCCGGAACTCTATGTAAGCACAGGTGATCCCTCCCAAAATCGGTGAGGCCAGAAGGATGCCCAAAGCCACTGAATCATAGATCAGGTGGGTGCCCCAGATCAGTGTGACGACAACCGCCAGGGCGTATCCTCCCAGCACCATAAACTGAGGTCGCATCATGCGATGGCTAATCAAATCACCTTTGAGCCAGTGTTCCCACTCTAGGGCAACAATCACAGCCAGTGGTGGAAACACGGGCAGGATATAACCGGCCAGTTTGCTCTCGCTGAATGAGAAGAAGGCAAAGGGCACAAGCACCCACAACCACAGAAAGAGTTCCGGACGGTAGGAAGTGCTTAGAAGATGTCTGCGCCGCTGCCAGGTCCGGAAGAGGGCCGAACCCAGAAAGCAGACCCAGGGGAAAAATCCCAGGACCAAAACGACCAGGTAATACCACAAGGGTTCCGAGTGGTGGTGGATGTCGGTGATAAAGCGTGCCAGATGATGATTGATCCAGAAGGTGGCCACGAAGTCGTATCCATTTTCCTCCCAAACCTGCCAGAACCAGGGCACCGTCGTGAAGGAAAACAGGAGGGTCGCCAGGAGGATTTGTTTAAGGTTCCAACCGAGTTTCTGTTCCAGCAGGAAGTAAAGTCCAAAGACGCCAGCAAAAAGGACCACCGCCACAGGACCTTTGGCCAACACGGCGAGACCTAGCGCCAGGCCGGTGCTAGCTGCCCAAAGGTGGGGTGGGCTGCGGCGGGTGGCTTGAAAGCCACACACCATGGCCGTGGTGAGCAGTGCCACCAAGAGCGTATCGGTACTGGCAGCACGGGCGAAGACGAAAAACAAACCTGAGGTGCACAAAATCAAGACGGTGAACACAGCGACGCGACGACCCGCCAAATCGTCGGCCAGCAGGGCCGCAATGAACAGTGACAGGAGGGCCAGGGTGGCGGCTGGAAGCCGGGCCGACCATTCGTGAACTCCGAACAATCGGAAGCTTACTGCCTCCAGCCAGAACAATAAGGGAGGTTTCTCCAGCCAAGGGCGAAAGTTCAGGGTTGGAGTGATGTAGCTGCCCCTCAGGTTCATTTCCTCGCCAACGCGAGCGTAGCGAGGTTCATCCGAACCGAAGAAGGACAGGTTGCCCAGTTGGTAGAACAGTGTCAGATAGACAACCCCACCGCAAAACAACAACACCAACCATCGTTGAGACACCCAAGCTATTGTGCAGAAAAATGAAGGAAGGGCAAGCAGGAAGCGCGCGAGCTGATAGAAATCATGTCGTACAGATATCTTAAGGCAACGTTATAGTCTTTGGGCAAAGAGTTGTAGCGGCCGCTCTCAGAGCGGCCGCTACAAAATAGGAAGCTCGAAGAAAGGGGCGCTGAACAAAAACAAAGAGCAGATAAGGTTGGGTGAGTACTCCAACCTTATCTGCTCTTTTCTGTCTTCTCTACGAGAAAGCGCTCTCGCGCTTTCTCGTTCGCGCTTTCTCGTTAGTACATTCCGCCCATTCCGCCCATTCCGCCCATGTCGGGGGCGCCGCCGCCTGGAGCGGATGCCTTATCGTCTTCCGGTACATCCGTGATCAGGGCTTCTGTAGTGAGCAGAAGACCTGCAATGGAGGCGGCATTCTCCAAAGCGGTGCGAGCGACCATGGTGGGATCGATAACGCCTGCTTCCACCAGGTCTTCATAGACCTCGGTGTCCGCGTTAAAACCGAAGTTGGGGTCCTTGCTTTCGCGGATTTTCGCGACCACAATGGCGCCCTCGTGTCCAGCATTATGAACGATCTGGCGCAGGGGCTCCTCCAGGGCGCGCTTGATGATATTCACACCAATCTGCTCGTCTTCATCCTTCAGCTTCATTTTCTCGAGGGCCTTTATAGCATGCAAGTAGGCCACGCCTCCACCCGGCACGATGCCCTCTTCAGCTGCCGCCTTGGTGGCATGCATGGCATCCTCAACCCGGGCTTTCTTTTCTTTCAGCTCAGTCTCGGTGGCTGCCCCGACCTTGATGACGGCGACTCCGCCAACAAGTTTGGCAAGGCGCTCTTGAAGCTTCTCGCGGTCATAATCGGAGCTTGTTTCTTCGATCTGAGCTCGGATCTGCTTGACCCGGCCGGCAATGTCCGCACCCTTCCCTGCCCCTTCGATAATGGTGGTGTTGTCCTTGTCGATGGTCACTTTCTTGGCCCGGCCAAGATCTTCGAGCTTAACATTCTCCAGTTTGATTCCAAGATCTTCGGAGATGACCTTACCACCGGTTAAAATGGCGATATCGTCCAACATGGCTTTGCGACGATCCCCGAAACCGGGTGCCTTTACCGAGCAACCCTGGAGTGTGCCTCGGAGCCGGTTCACCACCAGAGTAGCTAGAGCTTCTCCTTCAACGTCCTCGGCCAGCACTAAAAAGGGCTTACCGGTTTTGGCAACCTGCTCCAGCAAGGGCAGCAGATCCTTCATAGAACTGATTTTCTTCTCGTTCAGGAGAATGTAGGGGTCCTCCAGGGTACACTCCATACGCTCCGGATCGGTCACGAAATAGGGGGAGAGATAACCGCGATCAAACTGCATGCCCTCGACCACCTCCAAAGAGGTTTCGATCGATTTGGCTTCTTCCACCGTGATGACACCATCCTTACCCACCTTCTTCATGGCTTCGGCAATGATGTCCCCGATGTCATGGTCGTTGTTAGCGGAAATGGATCCCACCTGAGCGATCATATCACCCTTGATTTCTTTGGAGATCTTCTGGATTTCCGCGACCGCTATTTTGACGGCCTTTTCAATGCCCCGCTTGACCGCCATGGGATTGGCGCCCGCGGTTACCGTCTTGAGCCCTTCACGGACAATTGCCTGGGCGAGGATGGTGGCAGTCGTGGTTCCGTCACCGGCTACATCACTGGTCTTGCTGGCCACCTCACGAAGCATGGCAGCGCCCACTTTTTCCCGGCCTTCCAGTTCAATTTCCTTGGCTACGGTCACGCCGTCCTTGGTGACCACCGGAGAACCGAATTTTTTCTCCAAAACAACATTGCGCCCCTTGGGGCCAAGTGTAATCTTGACCGCTGAGGCCAACCTGTTGACGCCATCAATCAATGCCCGGCGTGCGTCTTCGCCCTGAGTAATCTCTTTTGCCATATGCTTTTCTCCTTTTTCCTTCAAGTGTTAAGAAGCCTCATGAGGCTTCTTAACTCGATTTGCGGTCCGTTTCTCTTATACTTTGACCTTGCTTTTTTTCCCCACCAGAATTCCCAGGATCTCGTCTTCTCGCATGATCAGGTATTCTTGATCGTCAATTTTCACTTCGGTGCCGGAATACTTTCCAAAAAGGATCCGGTCTCCCTCTTTGACCGACATCTGAACCTTCTCTCCGCTCTCTAGAACTTTGCCTTCACCGACGGCAACCACTTCTCCCTCCTGGGGTTTTTCCTTGGCCGTATCGGGAATCACGATGCCGCCACGAATTTCCTCGCCGGCGTCCTCCAGCCGTTTAATCAGAACTCGATCATGTAAAGGTTTAATACTCATCGCTCTAAACTCCTTTCTTACCTCTGTTAATTCTCTAAAAAAGTCGGAAGCTTGAAAAACGTTAGGTTTCGCAAGTCAATGTGGTGAGTGTTAGCACTCCCCTTGGTTGAGTGCCAAATAGTACAACTCCCTTTCCCAGGTGTCAAGTGATCGTATAAGATGTGCTTTCTTTGGGATGGAAGTGTTTCTGTAACCGAAGGAGTGGCAAGAGGAGGTAACGGTGAGTTTGGAACAGGGCATTAAGACGCAGGACCTGCCCGGAATTCCCAAGGTGGGTCAAGGGAAGGTCCGGGAGCTGTTTGAGGTGGATGGCCACCTTCTGATGGTGGCGACGGATCGCATTTCCGCCTTTGACGTCATATTACCCAATGCGATCCCTCACAAGGGTAAAGTGCTCACTCAGCTATCAGCTTTCTGGTTTGAGCGACTTGAAGGGATGGTCCCTCATCATCTTGTATCGGTCAGGGTGGATGAGTTTCCAGCTCCTTTGCAGCCCTTCAGGGAGGAACTGGCGGGTCGATCCATGCTGGTTCGCAAGTGCACTCCCCTGCCCATCGAGTGTGTGGTGCGGGGTTACCTGGCCGGATCGGGCTGGGCAGAATATCGTCAGAGTGAAATGATTTGCGGGAACCGGTTGCCCAGCGGACTCGTTGAGTCGGCTGAGCTCCCTGAACCGATTTTTACACCCGCCACCAAGGCGACAAACGGCCATGATGAGAATATCAGTTTTGATCGTGCCGCCCAGATCATTGGCCCTGAGCTTGCAGAGCAGGTTCGGGATCTCAGCCTTCGTATCTACAACCGGGCCCGAGAATATGCTTTGGAGAAAGGGATCATTATCTGTGATACCAAGTTTGAATTCGGTATGGAAGGATCTCGCCTGCTCCTGATCGATGAGGTTCTCACCCCGGACTCTTCTCGATTCTGGCCGGCTGATGAATTCGAACCTGGAAAATCTCAGCCCTCCTTCGACAAGCAGTTCATTCGTGATTTTCTGGAGACGCTCGATTGGGACAAGGCACCTCCCGGACCGGAACTTCCCAGCTCTATCGTGGAAGCCACTTCCCAGCGTTATCTGGAGGCTTATCGTCTTCTCACCGGCAAGAACCTGGATGAAGCCCTATGAATGATCGAGGGCGGTTGGAGCAAACGATAGAGGCCAACCTGTGAGTGCCGCACCGTCCAAAATCAAGCAGGTCCTCGAGGAGATTATTGATGAGATGGTAGCCAAGGGAATTTATTGGACGGAAGCGGTTTCCCAGTTTGAAAAACTCTTTATCCTGCGTGCTCTAGAGAAAAGCAACGGAAACCTCAGTCGTGCGGCTGAGACCATGGGCGTCCATCGAAATACCCTCTCCAAGAAGCTCCGAGAACATAAGATTGAGAAGAAGAGGATCTCCTGAAACAGCTCAGAGAAATCCTAAATCCTAAATCCCAAATCATAAACAAATTCCAAATTCCAAATCACACACAGATTCTGTTTAGAACCTTCTGTGAACCCACACTCAGATGTTTTGAACTTGGAACTTAGGACTTGGAGCTTGTTTGGAATTTGAGATTTGGGATTTAGGGTTTTCTCTCAGAGTCCCCATTCTCCTGTCCAGGGAATTTCACGGACACCACCTGAGAAACGCCCGCTTCCTCCATGGTGATTCCGTAAAGGGTGTTGGCCGTCTGCATCGTGTGTTTGTTGTGAGTGATGATAATGAACTGTGTCTGCTCACTCATTTCTTGGATCAGGTTGGTGAAGCGGGTGACATTGGCATCGTCAAGAGGTGCGTCGACCTCATCGAGAACACAAAAACGGCTGGGCCGGTAAGTGAAAATACCCATCAGAAGGGCAAAGACGGTGAGTGCTTCCTCTCCACCGGAAAGAAGCCTGACGTTTTGAAGCTTTTTCCCGGGAGGTTGGGCGTAGATATCCACACCGCTTTCCAAAAGGTCCTCTTCATCCAGGAGCCGCATTCCACACTCCCCACCTCCAAAGAGCTTCTGAAAGATCTCGTTGAAGTGGCGATTGATTGCTTCAAAGGCGTCGCGAAACTTTTCACTGCTGCGACGGTTAATTTCCCGAATGGCCCGTGTCGTGTCGGCAATGGACCCTTCGATATCTTGACGCTGTGATTCGAGAAAATTGTGGCGTTCTTCGATTTCCTGGTACTCCTGTAAGGCCGCCATATTGATGGGACCGAAATTGTCCAGGCGCTGCTTGAGGTCATTGTATTGTTGGACAACCTCTGCAGGGACCTCGTCCGGGTCGATCCCGACAGCAGCTTCATCCAAAGAGATTTGAAGTCGCTCCATGCACTGTTGGTTGATGTTCTGGAGTTGAGTCTCCACTCGTGCCAGATCGACATCCACCTGGGCTCGCTCTTCCTGCAACTCTTCCTTGCGTTCTCGCAAGTCGACCAATTGCTTCTCGCTTTTCGAATAATTTTCTTTCCACCTGCTGTACTCCTTTTCCCGCTCATCAAGAGAGGCGGTGAGCTGTTCCACGGTTTCCTGGTGACTTGAAATATCTGTGGCCAGGGTTTCGAGGTTCGCCGTCATCTTTTCCGATCGTTCTTCGGTCTGTGTACGGGTTGCCTGGGTGGCTTCTTTTCGAGCCTCGAGACCCTTTCGCTGTTCTTGGATCCGCTCCACCGTTCGGCCCAGTGCCAGGCGCCGTTCATCCAAAACCTTGCCATTCGAGGAAACCGAATGAAGTTGCTCGCGAATCCTTCCGAACTCTACCCTCAGCTGCTGCAGGGATTCTTGAATCTGGGACAGCATCTTCTCGTCTTCGGCCTGCGAGGCTTGTTTTTCGATGAACTGCTGTTCGACTTCCTGAACCTTTCCGGCCTGTTTCTCCTGCTCGAGATGCAACTGGGTCAACTCGTCTTTGAGGACTTTCAGTGCATCGATTTGGAGCTGTTTTTCTCCCTCCCACTGTTCTTCCTGGTGGGTGAGGCCGATCATCTCCTTTTCCAGCTGGCGCAGGGATTCTTCCCGGTTTGTAAAATTCTCTAAAGCTGCCTGGAGCTGCACCTGCTTCTTTCCCTCTTGTTCTCGAAGCGCCGAGAGTTTGGCCTGCACCGTCAGGATGCGTTCTTCCAGTTCTCTCTTCTGTCGTTTCAGGCTCAGCAGTCCCAGTTTCTTGGCCTGCGCAGTGCTGGCTGACAGCAATCCTCGGGGCGTGAGGGACTCGCCAGCCAAGGTGACGAAAGTGCGCTCAGGATAATGGGGAGCGAGTTGGAAAGCGCTTTCCAGATCGGAAACGACGATGGCCTCAGCTCTCTGGGGTAGGGTTCGGGTAAAGGCATTTTTGATTTCAGGTTTCATCTGCAGCAGGTCGGCCAGTGTCCCGTGAACACCGTTTTTAGAGACAGATCCAACAACTGGAGGGTGGCCAGTGCTTTTCTGAAATCCGTTGGATGAAGAAAGGGTCAGAAAAGTACACCTCCCGCTCTTGAGCGTCCTTAACTCGGAGACCCCAAGTACCGCTTCTTCCAGGGAATCGACGAGAATGTACTCCAGCTCTTCATCCAGAAACTCTTCCACCAGCCTTTCGTATTCAGGCTTTGTCTCGATGAAGTCAGCAAGGGTACCGTTAGTCTTGATACGATCGGTGGAGTTGAGATGCTGCAGGATCTTCTGCACTCCTTCGCTATATTGGGCATGGCTGAGTTGCAGTTCTTGAAGGGAGTGCAGTCGCTCCTCCTGGGCGATCAGCTGCCGCTGGGTTTCAGTCGCTTCTTCTCTGATTTCCTCCAACTGGCTTTCCAGCTCCGTCTTGCTGGACCTTTGATCATCGAGTTGCTGGCTCAGCAGAGTTGCTTCCGACCTCTTCTTTTCCAGGTTGACCTGGGTCTCTGCTAAGCAAGTCGAGCTTTCCTCCAATTTCAGTGAGTGCCGGGCTCGTTCTCTTTCCAATCGCTCGCGGTTGGCATGGGCGGCCTTGAGCCGCTGCTCAAGTTGTCCTTTGAGATTGTTCAAGGAAGCGGTCTCTGCCGACAGTTGCAGTAGGCCTGTTTGGAGTTCTGCCGCCCGGCTCTCGGCTTTTCCCACCTCATTTTCATGTCGGGCAACCCGCTCAGTCTGCTCTTGAATTGCCGCTTCAATCTGTTTCTCCTCTTTTTCCAGATCGGAATACTCGGACTGAAAACGCATCAATTCTTCCCCAACCTGTTCCAGAGATTGGGCGATGGCCTGTTGTTCTGCCGCGTTCATATCCAGGGTCTTCCGGCTGGCCTCGATTTGCTCACGATGATAGCGAATGGAATTCTCGGTGCGGTCCACTTCCAGTCGAGTTTCCGAAAGACTCTGTCGTAATTGTGCCAGTTCTGCTTCCAATTGATCTCTTTGTTCCAGAGTCTGGTGATGAACTTTCTCGCCCTGTGCCAACTCTTTGCCTACATCGACCTCAGAAGTTTTCAGCTGCTCCAACTCTCGCTCCAGAACCTCGAGCCGAACTTTCAACTGATGGGCTTCTATGACGAACTTTTGGCGCTGGACCTGTCGGAACTCCTCCTTCACCTTTTGGTAGCGGCGGGCTGTAGCGGCCTGACGCTTGAGCGACCGGAGTCGGCGTTCGATCTCGCCGACAATGTCGTTGACCCGAAGCAGGTTCTGCTGGGCCAGTTCCAGTTTCAATTCGGCACTACGCCGTCGGCTCTTATATCCTGTGATCCGGGCAGCCTCTTCGATGACGGCACGCCGCTCCACCGGTTTGGCGCGCAGGAACCAACCGATTTTTCCCTGGGCAATGAGGGCATAAGAGGCGAACCCGAGACCTGCTTCTTCCAACACCGAATGGATATCTTTGAGACGGCAACGACGTTGGTTGACCGAGTAGACACTTTCTCCCGAGCGGTAAAGCTTGCGGCTGATTTCCAGGACTTCTCCTGAAAACTCCGTTTCCTTCAGCACGATGGGCTCACTGTCGGTTCGAGAAAAGGTAAGGGTGGCTTCCACGACTCCCGAGGGTCGGCGCTTGCGGGTTCCACTAAAGATCACATCATCCATTTTCTCGCCGCGAAGGCTGAGGGCGGTTCCGCTACCCAGCACCCAAGCGATGGCATCGGCGAGATTGGATTTACCACAGCCGTTGGGTCCGACGATGCCGCTGATTCCCTCCTCGAACCGAACCGATGTTTTATCCGCAAATGATTTAAAACCAGTTATTTCCAGCTGATCAAGTCTGAGCATATGAACTTCCGTCAGAGTCCTGTGAATACCTCTCTATGAATGAATGATGCACGAAGCCCAATATTGACAGGCTCCACTGACAAAGAACCCTTTCCCCACTTATTAGGTTAAAAAGGGGGTGGCACTCGGGGGGCATTGACCCGGAGAATTCTCCCTCGGTATACTGTTTGAGCTGCTAGCCCGCAGGTGGACTAGACATGCAGAGAGTGCTTTCCAAATGAATCTTCGGCAATTTGGCCATACCTGGGCCCTAATTTTTCTGGTCACCCTTCCCTTGTTCGGCCAGTCGGTTGAATTTTATCCTCTGGAATCGATCCAACCGGGTCAGACGGGATACGGAAAGACGGTCTTCGAAGGGACCCGGGTCGACACCTTCCAGGTTGAGATTCTGGGTGTCCTGAAAAACGTGGGCCCGAAACAGAATATGATTTTGGCACGGCTCTCCGGTGGTCCGATTGCCCGCACGGGAGTTTTCGCTGGAATGAGTGGCAGCCCCGTTTACATCGAGGACAAACTGATTGGAGCGGTTGCCTATGCTTTTCCCTTTGCCAAGGAACCTATTGCCGGCATCACACCCATCCGTGAAATGGTGGATATTTTCAAGGAGAAGCCAGAAAGCGGGCCCCGCCGCGCCCGCCGGGTCAATCCCGACAAAATGTATGATGTGGCACAACTCCCCTCCTTCTTGTCTCATTTCGAACTTCCCCAATTCTTTGTGGAACCGTCACTGACCCGTGGGCAGGACCTGGGAAGGTTACAGCCTATTGCCACGCCGTTGAACCTCTCCGGCTTTTCCCCCAGATCCATTCAACAATTCTCCTCTCAGCTGGAGCTGTTGGGTCTGGTACCGGTGCGGGGAATGGGGACGGCCCGTATGGAGGCGTATGAGGATGTTCCTTTGCAGGCAGGATCGACCATCACTGTTCAGTTGGTCCGCGGTGACATCGAGGTCAGTGCCAGTGGCACGGCTACCCACATCGAGGGTGACAGGATTTATGGTTTTGGACACCCTTTTTTGAGCATAGGCACCACCGATTTACCGCTGAACAAGGGGGCCGTACTGACCATTATCCCCAACCTGATGACCAGTGAGAAGGTCTCGGTCACGTTAGAACCTATCGGGAGCATCAAACAGGATCGTGCCACGGGAATCATGGGTGTGGCGGGGGAAGAAGCTCAACTCATCCCGGTGAGGTTGCGGCTCCACACCAGTCGGAATGAGGTGAAGGAGTTGAATTTTGAGGTGGTGACGGACAACTTTCTGACTCCCTTCCTGATGAGCTTCACGGTTCATAGCAGCATCGTTTCCTCAGAGCGATCCATAGGCGACCAAACGATACAGGTCAAATGCACCATATCGATCAAAGGGCAAAGCGACGTCAACTTCGAGAGCAGTGTTTCCGATCTGGTGAGCAGTCCCGTTTTTGCCGCTCTGGCTGCGGCTTCTCCGGTGAACTTCCTCTTGAACAGCGGGTTCGAGGAGTTGGTGATGGAGAAGATCGACGTCGAAATTACCGCCGTGGAACAAACTCGCGAGGCCACGGTAGAGACGATTTGGCAGGACCGGTTGGAAGTGGACCCGGGAGAGGAAGTCCATTTAACGGTGTTTTTACGCCAATCCAATGGGGACACGATCATCAAGAAATACCCGGTGAAGATCCCCGAGGAAATCACCCCCGGCCCTCTGAAAATCGTGGTCGCCGACGGCATGTCCTTGACTCGAGAGGATGCCGAAACGGGTGTGGGCGAGTTTATTCCTGAGAGCCTCCCGCAGTTGATCAAGGCCATTAACAACTTGAAGAAAAACGATCGCCTCTATATTCGTCTGGTCCGTGAGCAGGCGGGAGCCATAATTTCAGGAGAGGGAATGCCCGATCTTCCTCCCTCTCTGCTGGCCCTCTACAGTTCGCGGAAGACCTCTGGTGAACTGAAGTCGATGGGTGAGGTCATTTACGTTGAGCACGAACTGCCGGCAACAGAGTTCGTTCTGCACGGCCGGCAGGAGATCAGCGTTAACGTCAAGTAGACACAATTTTTTCGAACACCTCCAAGTGATGAATCACAGCAGCCTCCCCGCATATGCCATCTTCTTGCTTCTTTCCGCCACTCTTCTGGAAGCCACTCAGCCTGTCCGATGGACGACCTCCGAACAGAGTGAATTTCTTCAGGGTGAGTTCACAGGAGTCTCGGTCACCAGTGACGGGAAACTGATTATGGCACCTGCTCTTGAACCGCTGCTCGACACTGAGGAGGCGTTTATCTACTCAGCTGTCGTGGACCAAGGCGGTAATCTCTATGTGGGTACCGGCAACAATGGGAAGATTTTTCGGATCAATCCCAGAGGGCAAGGGAGCGAATGGGCGAGGGTGGAAGATGCGGCAGTCTACGCCTTAGCCGTTGATTCCCTGGGCCGGGTTTATGCAGGAGCTGGGCCGGGTGGCAAGGTGTACCGGATCAACGATCGAGGCGAAGCCGAAGTCTTCTTTGATCCAGACGAGAAGTACATTTGGGCGCTGGCCATAGATAGGCAGAATAATCTCTTCGTTGGGACCGGTCCCAAGGGGACGATCTACAAGGTCAATCCACAGGGACAAGGCGACGTTTTCTACGACAGTAAAGAAACACACATTACCGCGCTGGAGTGGGACCTGGATGGAAATCTCCTGGCTGGGACTGCACCGGGAGGTTTGCTGTTTCGCATCTCCTCCAACGGATCACCTTTTGTAATTTACGATTCACCTCTGAGTGAGATCAAGGCCATGACCGTGGATCGGTACGGAAATATCTATGCCGCTGCCCTGATGAGGCCCGAGGATCCGGAAGGGAAGTCTGGCCCCGAGCCGCCGAGTCCGGCTGAAACAGCAGGGAATTCCGGAGAGGTCACACTGGAGATTTCAGGCACAGGTGAAGGGACCGGGCTGGAGATTTATAAGATCGACAGGGAGAATTTGGTGGATCTCCTCTACGCTTCCGATGATGAACTGGCCTTCGATTTGCTCATCCGGAGCAACGGCAACCTTTTGGTAGCCACAGGAAACAAGGGGCGGATTCTATCGATTGATTCCCGAAAATTCGTAACCCTTCTCAGTGAGAGTCCCGGGGAGCAGGTCACTCAACTGCTCGAGTGGGAGGGGAGAATTTATGCCACCACCAGCAATTTGGGCGGGGTCTTCGAATTGCTTTCCCAGCCGTCGAGCAACGGTGTCTACGAATCGAAAGTCCGGGACGCCGAGATGCTTGCTTCGTGGGGCGTGATTGCCTGGCAGATGAGCAATTCCAGGTCGCGTCCTGTGAGAGTCTACACTCGTTCGGGAAATACCCGGGTGCCGGACCAGACCTGGAATGACTGGAGTGATGCCTACAGTGACGCTGAGGGGAGCCAGATTGAAAGCCCTCCGGCTCGATTTTTCCAGTGGAAGATTGAATTCCTCCAGGGGGGAGAATCCACAGCTTTGACGTCGCAGCGCGATGCCGTTGAGTCGGTAACGATCAGCTATATCCAACGCAACATGTCTCCCCAACTCACCTCTCTTACCCTTCATCCCCCTGGGATCGCCTTGGTCCGACCCGCGGTCGCAAATCCTGCTGCTGGAGTTGCCCTGGGCGGCCCCGATCGGGCTCACATCAGATCCCTGCCCCGATCCGTTCGTAATTTAGATGGGCAACCCGCCCAAGCCTCTTCCCGCAGAGTCTATTCTGCAGGCGCTCAGGGTGTGTCCTGGACCGCAGAAGATCCCAACGGCGATGATCTCCTGTATTCCATTCATTATAGGAGGCAAGACGAAGTCACCTGGAATCTGTTGGCTGAGGATCTGGAGGAGACCTACTACACCATCGATGGAGTGAGTTTTCCCGATGGAGTTTACAGGGTCAAAGTGGCGGTCTCTGACCGTGCCAGCAACCCGTCCGCTCAAGCTCTGGAGCGTGAGATGGTCAGTAAGTCCTTTGTGATCGCCAATTCCTCCCCCTCCCTGGAATTGGGAGTGCCGCAAGTCGAGGGAACTCGGGCCACCCTGGAATTTACGGTTCAAACCAAAGGGAGTGTGGTCCATCAAGCCGAGTATTCGATCGATGCGGGACCGTGGGATATTCTCTTTCCCGGGGATGGAATCGCGGATAGTGACTCGGAACACTACACACTGGGGATTGAAAATTTAGAGCCAGGGGAGCATGCCATCACCCTGCGGGTGGTGGACTCGGTAGGGAACATCGGAACCGGAAAGACGGTGGTGTCGATACCTTAGTGTCTCGCTCCATAAATACGATGATGTTTGCAGATGGGTCTTGCGAGACGAGGTCAAGGAGCGAGGAGGAGGCGATGCAGGGACATCGGCGACGACAAGAGACACAGAGATCGCCCGCAATCCCCATCAGCCCGAAGGGTGGCGGCGGGACGGCGTCGATTTCTTTGTCGCTCCTCTTCCACGATGCACAGTGACATCGCGTCGTCGTCGCTTCGCGAACTCGACGCCGTCGCGCTCGCCACAAACGTCACCATATTTATGGAACGAGGCACTTAGTACTCCCGGTCCGGATGCTGCATTGTTCGTGCTACAGTCCCCTGCGGTGCTCATAGACGTCAACCTTCAGGAAGGAATAAATCACAAAGGAGTCGTCAAGACTCTGGGCATTTACCGTCTGAAACTGGCCGCCACTAAGAGTGAGCTCCACCGCCTCGAGAAGGTCAGGACTTTTGGGGTATTCCAAAATATTTCCAATTTTGGCGGAACCGTCAGGGTTGATTCTCGCCACTAAGGACAAGGAGTCCTCGAAGGGGATCTTCCATACGGCGGTCATGAGATCCTCAAATTCCGTACCTTGGTAGTGAACGGAAACCTGAGCGATGACCGGCCTTGAGAGGGGACTGGAAGTGGGCGAAAGAGTCGCCATCATCGGATATTCCTGAAGATTGACCTGTCCAAACTGGGTCAGAATCATTGCGAAGAATACCAGGGTGACGGCTGCGGCCGTTAGCTTCGACCACAAGACTCCGCGATCCAGGTCCCGCCAGAAGGTACGCAGAGCCTCACCAAGCTCTAAAATCCGCGTCTTCCAGTTGCGCTCAACCCGGAGCCTGATGTGCTTCCAAAGCATCTCCTGTGTAGATTGCGACAGACGCTTGAAGGTAAGGGCATTTTTGAGCCAACTGAACTCATCCTGGTAGCGCTGGCACCCGGCACATTGCTTGACGTGCTCACTGAAAGCAGCAAAATCCCTGGGTGGTAGCTCGCCATCCAGAAACTCGTGAATCTGTTGGCGTAGTTCTTGACAGGTCATACGGCCCCCCTGCCCCAGTAGGGTTTCAAAAGTGCCCGGAGGCTGTTCCTTCCACGAGCAATTCGTGATTTGACAGTTCCGACGTGTACTCCCAAAACGTCCGAGATCTCCTGATAGCTCAATTCATGCATATCCCGTAACGTGACTGCTGCCCGCTGTTCAAAGGGAAGATGATCCATGCCTTCTCGAAGAGCCTTTCGAACTTCCAGGGAAAGCAGTTGCCGGTCCGGTTGGGGGTGATCCGAGATCAGATCCACTGTTTTTTTCTCATCGGACGTCCCGTTCAAACTCAAAGAGATCGTTCGATGTTGAAAGCGCCGTCTCCACCAACGATTCCGATTGGAGACCTGGTTCAGGGCGACACGATAAAGCCAGGTCTTCAAACTGCACTCTCCCCGGAATCGGTGAATTTTCCGATAGAGGGTGAGGAAGACTTCCTGGGTGATATCCATTGCTTCAGACTTATCGGCCAACATACTGATGGAGAGGTTAAAGATTAGATCCTTGTAAAGCTGGAAGGCCTCTGTGAAAGCTGTCTCGTCCTTTTCCTTCAAACGCAGGACGAGACTTTCCCTTTCCTCAAATCCTGCCCTGGAGTGAATAGAATGGGTCAGTTCTCCCATAAAAATTTCCGTCAACACTTACTTAGATTTCGGGTAGAGGAAAAAGTTCCCGGTCAGTTTGAAGAAAGTATATCACAGGGGCAGGAGCTAAGGCGGTAAGGGGAGATCGAGAAACAAGGGACGGTTCGAGAGCGGTGTTCCTAGCTTCTAGTCATCCTCACCTGCCCGCCCCTTTGCAGCCGAATTTTAATGGTCAGTCGCTCCGGATCGGAGGGCTGGACCACCACGATGCCGGGGGACCAGTTGTTCATCTTCCTGACCATAAGCTTGTAACTTCCAGGCTGAAGGGTGAGGCTGGCGCTTCCCGTACTGCCTTTGAAATCGATCCGGGAGGAATCGTAGGATTGGCCACTTTTCTCATCGGTGAGAGTAAAGGTCAAGTTGGCCATTCGATAGATGTCAAAATCGTTGTTGTTATCCTTACTGACTTGGATGACCACGCGCCGGGGCAGTACGGCCTGACGGTCCCTTTCCAATCTCTCCGGGTGGCGCTCCTGGACTTGAGCCAGCTGAGCCTCGGCTTCTTCTTGAAGCCACTGACTGTACAGGTCTTCAGATTTAACCCGGGCAATGACCTCATTGATCATTCCCAGCAGGCGAGTGTCTTTTTTCTGCACTGCGACTGCCGTGTCCACAGTCCCGACGACTTCGGGGACGATTTCAAGGTGCCCCGCTCCGGGCACCGTGTCCAGGGCGAAAGCGGCCATGTACTGATCATCAATGACGGCACCGATCTCGGCCCTTCTCAGGGCTAAAATGGCATCGTCCAGGTTTTTGAAAGGGACGATCGTGCTTCCGCCGAATTGTTGCTTCACCAGTTCCTCAACCGCGGTACCTTCCCGAACACCAACCTCCAGCCCATCCAGAGAATTGGGTCTGGCATCCCGGTGGGTGGGATTGATGACGAGGACCAGCTGGGAGGTGTAGTAGGGTTCGGAAAAGGCCACCAGCTCTTTTCGAGCCTCGGTGATTCCAAACACGCCCATAGCGATATCCACCTCCGAGTTGGCAAGGGTGGTAGCCAGAGTCGCATGCTGCATTCCAATCCACCTGCCCTCAATCTCGTCTCCCCCTTCAATGGCTTCGGCGATCTTTTCCACCACGAGCCGACCCAACTCAGCATCCGGTCCGACCCAAACTTGACTCATCTCATACAGTAACGGCCCCTCAAAAGGCACCGAGCCAATGGTGACGAACTGGTTCTTACTCATGCGATTAAAGGTAGCCGTCGAGGCTTCGCCACCGCAGGAGGACAGGACGAGTAGGGGAAGTGACAGATATAACAGAAGCAGTTTTTTACCCATTATTTACTGCACCTCAAAAGCTTTGGACTTACTATCAAAAGGTTGCGGCCAAGACAATATTTCCACGAGTTCCCTGCAAAATGACGTTTTTCACCCATTCATCAACTCCTACCCAATAATAATGAGGGATGAATGTCAAGAGAACAGGTCCTTCCTACTCACTTGGATGAGGCCTGTTCCTTTTCAGCTCGAAACCTGCTCCTTAGTGTCTCGTTCCATAAATACGGTGACGTTTGTGGCGAGCGCGACGGCGTCGAGTTCGCGAAGCGACGACGACGCGATGTCAGTGACATCGTGGAGGAGGAGCGACAAAGAAATCGATGCCGTCCCGCCACCACCCTTCGGGCTGATGGGGGTTGCGGGCGATCTCGGGGCACCCGCTTGCGGGTCGCTCGTCGTCGCCGATGTCCCTGCATCACCTCCTCCTCGCTCCTTGATCTCCCCTCGCAAGCCCCATCAGCAAACATCATCATATTTATGGAACGAGACACTTAGGTGTAGAAGGGATTCTCGCCGGTGCTGTGGTCCGTAGAATCGATCACTTCCTCAATTTCCGGAATAAGCTCTCGGATTCTCTGCTCAACACCCTGCTTGAGGGTCACGTCCACCATCCCGCAACCGTGACAACCGCCTCCGAAGGTCAAGTAGGCCTTGTTGTCCCGAACCCCAAGGAACTGAATCTTTCCACCATGGGCGGCCACAGCCGGATTCAGCTCAGTATCGATGAGTCGCTGGATCTGTTCGGCGACGGGTCCCGTAAGGTCCGATCGAGGACCGTCGCCTAACTTGGGGACCTCCGGCTTGTTGGGGTTCAGGAACTTGAATCCGCTTCTCACGATCTTGTCTTCGTAATCAATGGTTGCCCCTTTCAGGTATTCAGCACTCTTGGGGTCAACCACGATCTGGAACTCTCCTCCTTCAACCGTCACATCTTCAGGGGTTTTCTCGTCCAGGCTGATCAGCTTAAGATTGTAGGAAAATTCACTGGTGCCGTTGGTAGTGACTTCCACCCGAAGTGCAGCTTTATCTTCCTGTTTGGACAGGGCGGTTGAAATTTGCTCTTTGGCTGAATCGGTCAAAGTAACCATCGTTATTCTGATTTCCTCCTTATATGTATCTTACTTGAAGAATACGGGGTCTTAGTGACCATTGAGTGACCATTTTACACGAAATTTCCGTTTAGCACGAAATGGACACTCAACAGGAAGTTTTCAGGGTGGGATCAATTTACCCAAAATAAGTCTAGTGGACCATCCCTGGGCCCCACAGGGGGGTTGACGATGATCGGCAAGCACAACATACTGGGGGAGGTTCGGAGGAGTGAATTGCCAATCGCAGTGGACGATCCGAGTGGTGTAAGCAGATGATTTCACTGAACCTTATATAAAAAAAGAAAGGATCCTGACTCATGCCAAGGACTCTCAAATCAACCGCTTTGAAATCTCTGGATGCCGTCCTCTGTTTTGGGGGAGGAGTTGCATTCGATTCCATTCAGTTTTTCAACCAGTATCGACCCAGGCCCTCCTTTACCCCGAAATGGTCCGATAAACCTCTGTTGAAATCCTGGGAGAAAACCAAGCCCGTTTTGGGGTGGCCGCGTGAGACGGACTCGTTGTGCCCCAAATGTGTGGTTGAAGCACGGGAAAGCATTCTCAGCGGTGAGGAAGATTATCGGATTCTCATCGATGAGAAGGTCGGTGAAATCAAGGCCCAGATTGTGGAACGCGATGGAGAGGTGTGGATGATCAAAGAGTGTCCTGAGCACGGAAAGTTTGAGGACCTCATGGCCATCGATTCCAAGTTCCTGAACTGGATTGAGGCCAACTTCCCCGGTCGCGATATTCGAACGCACAATGATAAAGATCTGCACAATCATGGCTCCAGTACCATTAAGCACGGACGCGGTTCAGTGCTCACGGTCGATCTGACCAATCGCTGCAATATGATGTGCGACCCCTGCTTCATGGACGCCAACCAGGTTGGCTTTGTCCATGAGCTGGCGTGGGATGACATCAAGGAGATCCTCGACAACTCCTTGAGGATCAAGCCAAGACGGCAAATGTCGGTCCAGTTCTCGGGTGGGGAGCCTTCCATCTCCCCGCATTTTTTCCGGGCCATCAAGTATGCCCGTAAAATCGGCTACAACAGCGTTCAGGCTGCAACCAACGGAATTGAGTTCGCCAAGAGCCTCGACTTTGCCCGCAAGGCTCATGAGGCGGGATTGCGTTATGCCTACCTCCAGTTTGACGGAATCGGCAACGATGCCCACAGCCATCGCCACATCGGCAACCTGTTCGATATCAAGCTGCGTGCCATTAATAACATTCATGAAGCGGGAATCGACATTATCCTGGTGATCACTATAGTCAACGATGTAAACAATGATCAGGTCGGCCCCATCATCCGCTTCGCAATGGACAACCCCAAAAAGATTTCTTTCATTGCTTTCCAACCGGTTTCCTTCACCGGACGGGATGAGGCGATCACGGATGAGCGACGGCTCCGACAGCGTTATACCCTTTCCCATTTGGCGAAGGATGTGAAGGAGCAGACCGGATTGACGGAACCCACCCATGACTGGTTTCCCCTGTCCCTGATGGGGGCCTTTGCTGATTTTGCCGATCAGGCCCATGGACCGGAAGCTGCCTGGGGCCAGGTGAGCTGTGGCTGCCATCCCAACTGCGGTATAGGCACGGCCTTTATGATTGACAAGGAGACCAAGGAAGCAGTGCCGGTTCCCCAGTTCCTGAATATCCCCGGGTTGGTCAAGGATATGCAAAAGATCACTGATGCGGCGCGAAGTACAAAGTTTTCCAATTTCATGATGGGACTGGCTCTGCTCAAGCATTACCGAGCCTTTAAGGCACCTTCACGTTTGACCCTGTTGGATCTCCTCAAGAAATTTGATAAGAGCTTTGGCTTATCGGGCAAGGACTACGGAACCGAGTCCAAAGAACGTCGTGAAGACCCTTGGAACTTTCTCTTTATCGCCGGTATGTGGTTCCAGGATCTGTTCAATTACGACTTCCGCCGCACCGAGATGTGCATTATTCCCTATGCGACTCAGGAGGGCGAAATTTCCTTCTGCGCCTACAACACCGGTCACGGGTGGCGAAATATCATTGAGCACATGCACATGAATGCCACCGTTGCCAACTGGTACAAGGAGAATGGGCGTCACGAGATTTTTGCGGGCGGAAAGGATGTGAAGCTCGACGACTACGAGCACGCCCTGAAAATCAATGCCAAGGATGCCAGCCGGGTCAAAGACAAGGGCGACAAACCCCAGACTGCCCTTGATGAAAAAATGATGCAAAGAAAGGCAGCGAAAGAGGCGGCCATGGTTCGTGAGTACTACGAAGAGGTGGTTCTTAAGAAGAAGAAGACCAATGATCTGGTCGAGATCACGGCTCCCTAGCCGTTGGTATCGGAAGACACCTTGCAAATGTTTAAAGGCCCGCCTTCCCCCAGGCGGGCCTTTTTTGTTTGAGGGATTGGAAATGACCGAGCTTGCCGAGAAACAATGTGTGCCCTGCCGGGGAGGCATTCCGCCTCTGACTTCTGAGGAAATCAAACCGCTGGAGGAACAGATCAGTAATTGGGAAGTGGTCGAGAATCATCATATTCAAAAGACCTTCAAATCCGAAAATTTCAGGAGCGCTCTCGATTTCGTCAACCGGGTGGGGGAAATTGCCGAAGAACAGGGACATCACCCTGACCTGTATCTGGCCTGGGGCAAGGTCGAGGTCAAGATCTGGACCCACAAAATCAACGGCCTCAGTGAAAGTGACTTCATCCTGGCCGCAAAGATGGATCGCGCTTATCAGGGCTGAATCAGGCTACCTTTGGAGGCCGCTCTGGATGCAATGTCGGGGTGGTTCTTCTTAATGAATCCCAGGTAGCTTCCTCGCTCGGAGGTCTCCTCCAAATGATAACCAATGTCCTGCTCCACAACCTCCAGGCAGTCCAGCAGGTTCGTCGTCTTCAGGATCGGAAAATCGCGGTCTGGCTGGGTTCTGATCTTTTCCAGAGAAGCTCGTAAATCCCGAAGCAAAGCTTGTACGAGTGGATTGGCGGAGCTGTGCTCATAAATCACACCCTTTTTCTCGGTTCGATAGGTTTCCTTCAACAGGCTGACGGCTTGCAGAATATGCTGATCGGTCAGGGTGCGTAGATCAGCGGCGTAACCGATGATCGTCCTTTCGATTTCGCCAAAGAGACGGCCGAAATGCTGGCCCGTCTCGTAGAGCTTTTTCCGCCGTAGCGGATCTTTTTCCTGCTGCAGCTGAGCGCTGAATTTTTTGATCGACTGATAGGTGTGACCGGAGTTGAGATAAACGCAGTCGGATGGACAATCGATTTCTACAACCCGCTTTTCACCGCAACACTGGGTGCAGATCGAGGTGCTTTTGGCGGGACAGAATCGCTTTCCCTTTCTCTCTCCACACAGAATACATTTCATTCTTCTGACTCCGGGACACTAGTATATGAATTTTCTTCAAACGGGTCTTACGATATAATTTATGCAGATGAAGAAGCGATTTTTCACGGTCGAGGAAGCTCGCCGACTCCTGCCTTCTCTCAAGGAACTGATGGGCAAGGTGATGGTGATTTCCCATCGCCTGGAAGAATATCGAGAGGTGGTCCAGCAGTTGGCCGATTCAGCTTCCAGCAACACGGGAGGACCGGAAGGAACCGCCTACCTGGACATTGTGATATCCCTTCAAAGTTGCCTGACTCAGCTTCAGGAAACCGGGTGTGTTCTGAGGAGCCTTCAAGACGGACTTATCGATTTTCCCCACCTGAAGGAGGGACGTGAAATCTATCTTTGTTGGAAATTTGGCGAAGAGGACATCCGGTTCTGGCACGAGGTGGATGAGGGCTTCGCCGGACGGACTCCTCTTCTGGAATAAGAGACAGCACACCTATGAATGTCATCGTTGAGTTCTGCCTGATTCCACTGGGGGTAGGTGTCAGCCTTTCTGACTATATTGCTGCCTGTGAGCAGATTCTCCAAGAGGAAGGACTGCAGGTCGAATTGCACGCCAACGGGACAAACATTGAGGGAGAATGGGACACCGTGATGAGGGCCATTAAGAAATGTCACATTCGGGTTCACGAAATGGGGGCCCCTCGAATTTCGACCAGCCTCAAGGTGGGAACCCGCACGGATCGGCCACAAACATCAGAGGAAAAGGTTCGCAGTGTCGAAGAAAAAATGAGAAGAGGTCATTCGTGAACTGGCTTTTAATTTTTCTGGCATTTTCCTCCTGGGCTGCTGGTGAAGACGGATCCCAACTGGAAATTTCTCATCTGGCCCGTTCCCTGCAGCCGGGAGAAGCCGTCCTCCTTAAGGCTCACAGTCCTGTGCCCCTGAGCAGCATGCAGGTGGAAGCTTTCGGGAAAGCGTTCGTTTTTTATCCCACCGAGGATGGCAGGGTATGGGAAGGGCTGGTCGGCATCGATCTGGAAACCACCCCGGATGACTACTCGTTGAGTCTTACGGGATCCACAATTGGCGGAGTTCCGGTAGAAGCAACCTACTCACTCCGGGTGCTCGATAAGGAATTCCCAACTCGCCGGCTCACGGTAGAGGAAAAATTCGTCAATCCTCCCCAGCAGGAGCTGGAGCGCATCCGCAGGGAATCCAAGAGAACCCGAGAGATTTTTGCCGCCTTCAATCCTGAGAGGATTTGGAACAGCTCCTTTCAGTCACCGGTCCCGGGAGCGCCCACCAGTGGCTTTGGAAAGCGCAGTATCCTGAACGGGCAACCGCGCAGCCCCCATACCGGTACCGATTTTGATGCCGATGAGGGAACCCCCGTGAAATCTCCCAACACGGGGAAAGTGGTTCTGGTTTCTCCTCTCTACTATTCGGGGAACACCATAATCCTGGATCATGGGCAGGGTCTCTATTCTTATTTCGGCCATCTTTCCCGTTTCGCCGTGGCAGAAGGGGATCGGGTGTCCCCCGGAGAGGTGATTGGCTACGTGGGAGCCACGGGTCGGGTCACGGGCCCCCATCTGCATTGGACGGTGCGTCTCAACGGAACCCGCATTGACCCCCTTTCCCTGATCGCCATCCTCTCGGACCAGGACGGGGAATAACCTCTCTTATCTTTTTCTCACCCCACCGGGATGGCTACGGTGAGGAGGTTGGTTGGATTCCTCACCCAAAAGGTCTCAGGTCACCGCTCCACGATCGCCTGGTAGGTCATAATACGAAACTTGTCCTGGATGTCTAAGTGCCGATACGGATAAAGTTGCGTCATCATGATCCCAATTAGCTCTTCTACGGGGTCAACCCAGAACATAGTGTTAAACAAGCCACGCCAGGTATACGCGCCGGCTGACCCAATTTCGCCGTCCACATTCGGCTCGCCAGCGATGGCAAAGCCTAGGCCAAAGCCGCCACTGCCAGGCTGAACGACCGCTGAAGGCACGGTGCCAATGTGGTCAGACGTCATGAGATCGACTGTAGTCGGACTGAGCAGTCGGACTCCGTCCAGCGCTCCGCCGTTTAAGAGCATTTGCAGAAATCGAGCGTAGTCTGGCGCGGTCGATGACAGACCTCCGCCGCCAGAAAAATACGTACGGTGGTCGCTGGTAGGATAGGTGGCAGAGTAGATGAGGTAGCCGCTCTCGACCACGCCCTCAACTTTATCGATGCCACCACTCGGGGTGGGCGAGTACATTGACACGAGGCGCTTGGCCTTCTCCTGAGGAAGATAGAAATAGGTGTCATCCATACCGAGCGGTTCAAATACCCGTGCCCTAAGAAACTGGTCGAGAGTAGTGCCCGAGAGAACTTCAACGAGGCGACCGAGTACGTCGACTGACAGGCCGTACGAGAAGGCATCTCCGGGATCGTGCATGAGGGGCAATTTCCCCAGCTTCGTGACCAACTCCTCAATCGTCCCGGGATGCTCGAAAAATCCATCAGCCACACCCGCCTCGCGGTACAAGGTCGAAAGTTCGCGTTGACTAAAGCGTTGGTCGGAGTTACCGAGGAATAGATATGTGATCCCCGATGTGTGTGTGAGGAGATGCCGAATCGTGACGGGACGCTGGGCTGGTCGCCGTTTGTAGGTGCCGTTCACCGCGTCAATCGGTTCGAAGACGTCAAGCGAAGCCAGTTGGGGAAGATATTCTCCTACCGGATCATTGAGGCGAAACCGGCCTTCCTCGTACAACATCATTACGGCAACGCTGGTGATGGGCTTTGTCATTGAAGCAATGCGGAAGATGCCATCGGTCTGCATCGGTACTCCGGAGCCAACGTCGGCCATCCCGTAGGCTCGTAAGTGCGCCTGGCCACCCCTGCGTGCAACCAGCGTCACCGCGCCCGCGATCGCTCTGTCATCGATATACGTCTGCATTACTCTTTCGAGTCGAGCCAGACGGTCCGAGGATAAGCCAACCTTGGCTGGTGCGACGGTCGGGAGCCCCTGTGCCCCGATGAACGGAATGGCAAAGGAACTCAGAACCATACATATTAAAGCGATCCGGAATTTCATCGGCAGCTCCGTGGTCTGGACCAGTGATTCACTGGTGAAGCGAAGAAGACAGTCCTGACGGCTGTCTGTCTAACAATGGTTTATGCTGATCAATACAATATCCGGGTTGTCCGCATAAGATGCAAGCAGAAATAGGAGAAAGTTCTCCCTCAACGTCTTCATTGCCAGAGAGGAGATCTAGCTGCGCCTGTGGACTAGCCTTTGGGTTCCTCACCCAACGGTCTCGGGCGGTACTCGGCTAACGTTGTGTTAACCGGTTTGTAAGGCGCGAAGCGGCTTGCAAATCTGCGTTTAACACCTTGTTAGGCATTTCTACTTGAACCCGTTGTTAGGCCAAGGTACTCCCTCTCTCACTCAGGCTTCACGGCCACGAACGCAATCGCCCCCAACCGATCCTGGTATCGGCGAATCACCGAACGCATAGCTATGACGCGCTGACGTGCCGCCCCATCACGCAGCACGTTCACCAAAAGCCGGAGCGTTCCCAAGAGCCCTTCATCGCGAAGTACGCGGGGAGGCTCCAGCAAGTGGAACGGCGCTATGACCGTGTCCCGTATCTGAAATTTCGCTCCTTCCAAAAGGGCGCACCACTCCGATTGCGTCAGCGGGCGCGTCCCCACACGCGACACCTCTGAAAGGGCCTTCTCGATTTCGTTCTTCGTTGCGTCGTCCAAGTTGTCAGGCTTGAGACACACCTCATGGATGCCATACCGGCCTCCCGGCTTCAGAATACGTGCCGCTTCCGTAATGATTTGCTCTTTGTGCGAAGCCGTCTGCATGGTCAGCATCGCTTCCCCAAGTACCACCGTGGTCGATGTATCGGGCAGGTCAGTATGTTCGGAGCGCCCGATGACACACTGTTGATTCGGTCCCTTCAGATAGCGGGAAACCTGTCTTACGGAGGCTTCGTCGCGGTCAATGGCCGTGTACTGGGCGGGGGCTCGGCTCAGAATCAATCGCGCCGTTGCCCCCACACCTGGCGCAAACTCCACCACCTCATCGGACGATTGCACATCAAGGAGTTCCAGCATCTGCCGAGTCAGCTCCATCCCGCCTGGGCGGAGCGTCTGCTTCCCGAGACGGGCCAACAACATGTAGATGGGCATCTTAGACACATCCAGGTGTTCTCCTAGTCTGGGCTCGTGTTTCGACGTCATCTCTATCACTCCTTATATGCTGCCAACAATGCTTATGCTGATCCGTATATCAGCGGTCTGGTGTGGTGTCCATGGTGCTCCGGAGGTCCTGTGCAGGCCTTGTTCCTACCACATTTCTACCACAGAACCGCCCGAACAACAGGAAAAACTAGGCAACAAGGAGGACGTAACTGATTGAGCAGGAAAGACTGGGCAATACGGGTGTAGGCTCATAACCCAACGGCACGGGAGGTGCTACTTAGAGAAGACGACTGAAAAAGTTCGAAAAACGTCAAGAATGGGGAGCCATTATCGTTGGGTTTATCACGACTCAACTGAGCAGGCCTGTTGGTGCCTCAACACCTCGTGCGTGCTTCGGTCGCGATTGGCTAGGTTCCGATACCACCTTCACTGGAAAGTCTGCCCCACCCAGTCTCCAACCGCGTGAGTAATCGACACAACGAGGCACGCGATCACAATATGCTCCAGAGAGAATCGGTGACACGCACGTCGTTCCCGAAATTGTCCCCATAAATCAAGGAGTTAAGAGAGGTCTGGCACCGAATAAACCATAGCTCGGCAAGCCGAAGATGCAGGACTTGGGGCTTTACGAGGTCTAGAGTTTCCGGGTCAGCGCCATCGGTACCAGATTCCTCTCAACTTGTTGATTTATAGGAGTCCTTTTGGCAATTACGGGCGTGTCACCGATT